>Ga0194053_10000521_pt1 | contig 28656 bp, 18 predicted proteins | sample SepL228m_MetaG_FD_161684 | JGI IMG/M metagenome (GOLD analysis project Ga0194053, IMG submission 161684) | Anoxic zone freshwater microbial communities from boreal shield lake in IISD Experimental Lakes Area, Ontario, Canada - Sep2016-L227-8m | ecosystem: Environmental > Aquatic > Freshwater >... | reverse complement strand
GTCCGGCGGGATGACAAGATCCAGGAGGCCTTGAACATTTTGCGGGCCCGTGCAGCGGCGGCACCGAAGGACCGGGAGACACGGCTGTTGCTCGCGGAGTATCTGGCCAAGGCCGGAGAACGCAAAGAACAGATCGCCGTGCTCGACGCGCTGATCAACGAAGAGAGCAATGTCGATCTCCTGCTCGACCGCGCCGAAGCAAAGCTGGCCGCGGATGATCCCTCCGGGGCACTGGCAGATTTCCGCAAGGCGGCGGCGGACGGCCCGGACGAATCCCGAGTGCAAAGTTCGCGCGCGGCATTTGAGCGGCTCGAGAACGCGATCGCGGCCATCGCTGCACTCAACAAGGCTGCCGCGAGTCCGCAGGGCCATCTCAACAAGAGCTATTTCTGGTTCTACGGGGGCGTTCCCAACCGGGGGCTTGCCGAGGCTGTCGAGGGGTTGAGGGACTGGCCGGACTCCTCCTATGGAAAGATTCTCGAGACCCGCGGTCTGGTCGCCAATGGCAAGCTGACTTCCGCAAAAGCCATGAAGGAACGACATATCGACACCTCGGCACCTTTGGAGGAGGAAAAGGCGAGGAAGGCAATCCTGCAGGCGGATGCGGCACTCGCAAAAAATCCCGGCGACCCGCAGTCGCTCATCGCTCGCGCCTCGTGGCTGTATCCCTCGGCCCAGTTCGCCCTCGCAATGGACGACATCGGGACAGTTTTGAAAGCGGATCCGTCGAACCTCTCCGCTATTTATTACGCTGCAGCGATCAGCCTGGGCCAAGGAAACTTTCCCGCCGCAACCGCCTATGCGGAAAAATTGAAAGCGCTCAAAGCCTCGCGGGACATGCTTTCCGATGTCTATGCCTGGCTCGCGCAGATGGCGTTCGAGCAATCCAAATTTCCGATTGCACTGGATTTTGCGAACCGCTCCATCGAGGCGAAGCCGCTTGCCAAAGTCTGGAAATTGAAAGCCTCCTGCCACACACGGCTCGGGCAGCCGAATGAAGCTGCGGAAGCCTTGAAACAGGCGGAGAAAGGTGCCCGATGAAAAAGTGGTTCCTCATAACCGGACTTATTGCTCTCGGCACCGTGCATGCAATGCAAACGCCTCCCTCGAAGCCGGAGGGGCCGGTCCCTACCGTGTCCCCCACTCCGCTGCCGCCACCGCCGGTTTTTGAAATTCCCGAGGACACACGGCTTTTCACTAATGCCCCCGAGGCCGGTGGCGTCACCATTTCCCCGTCGGATGGAAAAATCGAGCCGGGCGCAATCTTCAGCGTCACGTTCCCAACCGATATCGTCACGCCTGACAAAATCGACGCCGAGGGTGCCTTCTCGCCGATCGTGGCCTGGCCGCCATTGGATGCGGCATTTTTTTGGAGAACTCCGGCGGAAGGCGACTGGCAGGTCACCGGCCCCCGGATCCCTGGCCAAACCTACCGCCTGCGGCTCCGCGAGGATTTGAAAGAATTGGATGGGACCGCCCTGCCGGTCAGTGCCTGGGGCGTCGAACTCAGTAGCGATCCGCTCAAGGTATCGAGTTGGTATGACGAACGCGACCAGCTCAACTCGCGCCCTGTCGTACCGCTGGAGTTCAATTACCCGGTCAGCCTTCACGATGTCGCCGACGGGCTGTGGTTTCAGGACCGCGCCACGCGGAAAAAATTCCCGGCGGAGATCACGGTTCAGATCGAGGAGGAAAACCAGGCTATCCCGACACCGACAACGATCCGCGCCACACCTCGCAACCCTCTTCCCGTGGGGGCTACCTACGATCTGGTCGTCGAAAATATCCACGATGCCTACGCCGGACGCACGCTCCCGTATCCGAAAGTCTTCCCTCTCGGCACGACCCGCCCGCTGAAGGTGGACTACGTTGCCGCAAGGAACTGGGCCACGGACAAGCCGCATATCGAAATCAAATTCGCCACGTATCTCTCCGACGATCCCCTCCCCGCGGATGCCGTGAAAGTCGAGCCGCCGGTGCGCAATTTTGCTCTCCGAAAAGACGGCGAGCAGATCGACGTGGACGGGGATTTCGATCCCGCCATCCACTACAAAGTGACAGTTTCCAAAACAGTCACGGGCGACCGGGGGTTCCCGCTCGCGGCGGAGTCGGTCTGGGGCGCGACGTTCCCGCACAAGCCGCCGACAATCCTTTTTCCGCCGGGGGAATTCCGCCAGCGCGGCGCGCTCGGGCTGAGATTTGCACTCGTCCAATCGAACACCGGCCTCCTGCACTGGAGGCTGGCGAGGATTTCCAGCGAAAAGCTTCCCGCCGTTCTCAAGCAGCTCCGGGCCGGGGCGGACGAAGGAAGTCCACTCCTTGTCGACGACCAGTCGCTTGAAGTCGTCGGCAAAGGGGAATTTCCGGCGGTGACAAACGACAAAGAGGAACTCCGCAAGATCGAGTGGAAAGCCGAACTCGCTGGCCCGTATATTTTTGAAGCCGTTGCGGGCGCCGCCGACGGCTCGCAGGTCGCGAACCGTACGCTCATCTGGTTCGGCGATCTCGCCCTCACACAAAAACTCAGCCCGGATTCCCTCACGGTGCGCGTCGCCGGAATGGGCAACGGCCAGCCGGTTCCCGGCGTCCGTGTCCAACTCCTCACGGGCGAGTTGCTGGAGGTCGCATCTGCGGTCAGCGATGCCTCGGGCATTGTCACATTCCCGCGCACCGCCTCGACCGCCGCCTCGTTTTTTCAAACCACCAGCAACGGTAAGGTGACGCTCTGGCCCGCGAACCCCGACGGACAGTTTGCTTCCGGTTCCTCCTATGTTTCGCCGCAGCCGACAGTCCTCGGCCGCATCCTTACCGACCGCCCACTTTACCGCCCGGGACAGGAATTGAAGATCAAAGGATTTATCCGCACCAAGAAAGACGGCGTACTCACCGTGCCGGAAGGCCAGACCGTCTTATGGGAAATCACGAAAGAATGGCAGGATGCCGTCATCGCTTCCGGGACGGCGAAAGTCACTCCATCCGGCGGATGGAATGCCGCATGGGTGACACCCGAAGGCGGCGACCTCGGCGAGTATCGTGTCCGCGCGAAACTCGGCCTCGCGGAAGCGGGGACTCCGGCAACCTTCCGCATCGAAGAATTCCGTAACCCTCCGTTCTCTGTCAGCTGCGAAAAGGAAGACTCCGCCAAGCCTGCGGAGTCGGTCGTCAACGTCTCTTCGCGCTATTTCCACGGGGCTCCCAACGCCGGCAGCCGCGTCAAATGGAAGGCCACATGGTTGAGCGATCACTCAGGAGATTTCTACTCGAACGCCGACAGCAATGGATTCACCCAGGTGGACCTGTATTCCCAGCAGGTGAAGTCGCCGGTTTATGAAGCCGTCGTCGAGGGCGAGACATCGCTGAGCGGCAATGGTCAGGCAACCCTCACCACAAGGCAGCCATTCCCCGACCCCGGCAACCGCGCGGATTCGACGGTCATCTGGCAGGTGGATATCACCGGCCCGGACGGACAGACGATCACCGGCGGTGTGACCCAGAACGTCAAGATGAACGATGTTGCGCTCGGCATCAAGGCGAGCGGGGAGCGTCCGGAAGGTTTCGTGCGTTTTGAGCTCCGCGCGCTGCCGCGCATCGACGGCGCGGCTGTTCCTGCTAAAGTTCCAGCTGTCCTCTACCTTGTCAAAGCCAAGACGGCGAAGGAGCAAATCGCCCCGTTCGTTTATCGCTACCGGAATTTCAACGACTTCATCCGTGTCGCCGCAAAGGACGTTCCCTCTGCGGGCACTGTGGATTTTCCCGCGAAGGAACCCGGCCGCTACGTGCTTGTGGCCGGTCCTGTCGCAGGCGGTATCCAAGTCAGCGACGAGCAAATCGTGACCGGTCCGGGAGAGTCGGAATTTCCCGTCCGCAACGAGGAATCGCTTTCGGTCGCCGGCCCGAAGGACCCTGTCATTCTCGGGCAGAACGCCGGATTCGATATCCTTGCACCTTCGGGAGGGATCGCCTGGGTCACGGTCGAAACCGATCGTGTCCTCGACTCGCGCACGATCGAACTCCCGGGCAATGCCACCCACATCGACATCCCGACGAACGAGGAATTCCTGCCGAACGCCTATGCCACCGTCTATCTTCTCCGTCCAGGCGGCAACGACAAGATACCAGGCGAGATGTTCGGGTTCAGCGCCTTCAGGATCTCCGACCCATCGAAGGAATTGAGCGTTCATCCGCAGGTCGATAAGCCGGCCTACGAGCCGCGCGAAAAAGTCGCCGGCTCCGTGCTCGTCACCAACGGGGGGCAACCGGTCGAAGGCGCTGAGGTTACCGTCTATGCCGTGGACGACTCGATCCTCACGCTCGGCGGATGGGCGCTGCCGGACATCGCCGGGCCGTTCTTTCCCGGTAATTCTTTCAATGTCATCACCTCCCCCGCCCTGCGCGGCCTGGTGGATGGCTTCAACCCCGAACTCCTCACGCAAAAAGGCTACACGGTCGGAGATGGCGGTGGCGACGAGTTCGGCAACGTCGAGTTCACCCGGAAGGATTTCAAACCGATCCTCTTCTGGAGCCCGAACCTGAAGACCGATGCCAAGGGCGTGGTGACCTTCGAAACAACCGCCCCGGACAACCTCACACGCTTCCGTGTCATCGCCTTTGCTCAGACGCCGAAGAGCCAGTTCGGCTCTGCGTCGGACACGTTCGAGGTTTCCAAGAAACTCATCATCGAGCCAGCGCTGCCGCGCTTCCTGCGCGAGGGCGACGTGGTCGAGCTCCGCGCCGTCGCCCGGCAGAAGTTCGCCGCGAAGGAAAAACTTATCGTCCGCTGCACGACCAATCTCGCGCTCGACGGCCAGAACCGGGTCGAGTGCATTACCGAGAAAGACGCCCCTGCGGTCGTCCGTTTTTCCGCAAAAGTCGGACAGGATATCTCCAGCGTCACGATCCGCTTCGACGTCGCCTCGACCGGTCCGGAAAAGGCGGCGGACTCGGTGGAGGTGACCCTGCCCGTGCTTCCGCGCACGATCCTCGTGAACGAATCGAAGGCGGGCAGTTGGGCGGGGGACAAATTCCCCGCACCCGATTTCATGTCTCCGGTCTGGCTCACCTCGCGCGGTACATTCAACACGACACTCTCGACCTCGCCGTGGCTGACCAAGCTCATGGGCCTGCCGTCGGTGCTCGACTATCCGCATGGCTGCCTCGAACAGCAATCGTCCCGCATTCTTGCCTTCACCTCGCTCGCCGAACTCCTTAAATGGATCCCGTCGAACAAAGAACGTGACGACCATTACCGCCACACGATCCTCGAGTCGCTGAAGATCATAGAATCCTCGCTTCTGCCCGACGGCCAGCTCCCCTACTGGCCGATGGGAACAAGCGGCAGCCCGTTCGTCACCATTCAGACCGCCTGGGCCACCGCCATGGCGGAGTCTGCGGGCATGGATGTTCCTGCGCGCCTCACCGACGAACTCCCGACAGCCCTGCACGGGATGATCGACCGCACGATCAAAGTCTCCCCTACGCTCCGCGCCTTCGCGATGTTCGTGCTCACGGAAATCGAGGAAAAACCCGACCTCCGCGCAGCGGCGGATGAATTGTATCTCGAACGCGACAAGCTCACCTACGAGGGCAAAGCGTTTCTGTCCCTCGCCTATACCGAGCTCGAGATTTCTCCGGACAAAGCAAAGGAGCTGGTCAAAGAACCCCTGGGGGAATCCGGAGAGAACGTGTTCGATTCGCAAACGTTCTCCTCGCAGCCTCGCAGGGAAGCAATTTACCTGCTCGCGCGGTTTTTGCAGGATCCCAAAGCTGACGCAGCAACGATCCGCTCCCGCATCGAGAAGCTCATGGAATCCTCGTCCTCGCTCTCGACTCAGGAGAATCTCTGGCTGCTCCTCACTTTCAAGGCCCTCCTGAAATCCCAGGCGCCAACCGCCATCGCGAAATCGGTCAAGCCGACTCCCGATGCCGTCGCGCCAAATAAATCCGCAGCCGAATGGGCGAACCGCCTGCTCACGAAAGCCTCCGATCTCCAGATCACCGGCCTCGGTGCCGGTGCCAAAGGAACATTCGTCCTCAATGCCAGACGCCAACTCTCGGGCAACGAGACCCAACCGGTCCAGAAAGGGATGCGGATCGACCGCCTCGTGAAGAACGTCACCGATCCCTCTCGCAAGGGAACTTCCGAAGCCCCGTTCAAACTCGGTGACGAAATCCTCATCACCTACAGGTTCCAGTCGTTGAAACCGCAAAGCTTCGTCGCCCTCGAAGACGCCCTGCCCGCCGGAGTCGAGGTCCTGAACCCGAACCTCGACCTCTTCGGGAAAGCGTATCCGATCAACGAGGAAACGGGCGTCGATACAGCAGCCCTCTCGCATTCAGAAATGCACGACAGCCGCACCGACCTCTACTTCGACGACGTCGCCGCCGGGCTCCACTCCTACACCGTCCTCGCCCGCGTCACCTCCGCCGGCACGTTCGAATGGCCGGCCGCCCAAATCTACCCGATGTATGACAGCCGCATCTACGCCCGCACCGCCCCCGGCACTTGCGCCGTGAAGGCAGAGTAGCCAACGTCGTTACTCGCGCTCGTAAAGACACCCTGCGCTCACACGGGCAAAGTCACCAGCAATGGATTTTAATCCATAGACGCAATCCTGAGGAGTTGGTTTGTTGCCGATGGAAGTGCTACTGTGAACTGGTCGCTCGACCAGTTGCTTGCCGGTTGCCGCATCGCTGATGGTGACTATTCCCGCAATGTAAAACCGATACGGAGCAGTTCGAATTCCCGCGATGCCTCCGGTGGGCACCAGCCAGCCATAGCCGGTGATATTTAGTTTCAATACCAGTTGGGCGTTCGCAGCTGCGGCATGCTGGAAGGGCGGAGGAATTTGTGTGCCGATCTGACTTGCAACCTCCTGACAGACCAGCCTTGGAGTAATATTCGCCTCCTTGATCGTCTTCGATTGGCTCACTTGGCGTCCAACGTTCACACCAACCCCGATCAGCCCCTCATATTGAGCACAAAGCTGGTCGCTTTTCGCTGAAATCGAAACTTGGGGACAAACCTTCGCGCAAGCCTGCCGATAAGAATTAGGAAGGAGACCGCTGCTGGTGGCTGCACAACCAGAACAAAACAATGCGGCTAATCCGACCAGCAGGCATTGAATCGGTATGCCATGCAAATATCCAACAACTCCGGTAAGGCGATTTTTCATAAGCCAGAGATTCAGCCATAATAGAAGGATCCAGCGCAATGGGAACTATTGTGAATGCATTTGGCATATGACAGGAATCAAGACTTCTCGATCCGAACGACCCGAATTGTGTTCAGAAAGTGATTTTCTATAACGGAACACAGAGAGCCTGTATGGGCGTAATCAAATCCCACGCCCATATCTCGGGATCCGTGTCTCGAAAGAGAATTGCGTTGTCCGCTGCCTCAAACGTTCGGCATGTCTTTAGTGGTCGGTGTAATCTGAGCAACTACGATGGCCTCGTCTTCCGATCGCAAAGGCTCAGGATCCTGATTCTTTTCTCATCGTATCCCAATGCATGGAAGGTTTGAATTTCATGCGCTCTCCTTTCCGCATGGATGCCCTCCAGAAAGCAGGTGTAGGAGGCAGCGAGTTGGGTGGTCTCGCGATACCGGTCGCCCAGGTTCGCGCTTTGATGCCGGTTGCCCGACTCGGACTCGAACATGTGGAAGCGAAGCCATTTCCGGTCGGCCTCCGTGATCCCGCCCGGACGCCGGAAAAATGCAACGAACAGCAGCAGCTCGAGGCAGGTATCGACTTGGGATTGGAGCTCCAAATTCCGCGCGTAGGATTCCTCCCCGCTCGGTCTCTCGCCGCGCTGGAAGTTGAGTGCCGCATGGATTGCATGTTTGATTTCCTCAACGAAAGGAATCAGAGCCCTGATGTTCTCCTCACAGAGTCCCGCGCGGGGATCGTTATTTTCTAGTTGCTCCACGAGCCACTGGGAATAGTAGATCGCGACATGCAGGCGGCCTCCGGCTGTGCCGAGAAACGTGCGGGCCAGCGAGCTAAGTTCACGGGCCTGGGCACCGGCGAGCGCCTCCAATTGACGGCTCCTCCGGCTGTCGATCAGGCACTCCTCGAGGTTGATTCCCACGCTGGCATAGGTGCGCTCGAAGAGGCTCTGGATTTCGCAGAAAAGCGTTTTCATGCCGCAATGATGGGAAGTGCGGGGCTGTCCAAGTGGAGGAACCGCGTAGCAAGGTCGTTGAGGGCCATGCGCACCTCGTGGAAGCTGCGGGACAATTCCTCGTAGATCCCGTTGAGGTGAAACTTTCTGGCATCGCGGTATTCTGCAGCAACGCGGTAGTTCATCCCGCCGAGCTTCTCGTAATAGGTGACATCCGGAGCCCCGCGTTCTTTGCGTTTCTCGAGGTTCTCAACAAAGATGCCGCTAACGAAGAGCGCATAGTTCGCCATGTGCGAGCGCAAAAGAAATGCTTCGCTGTCATTGGCTTTTCCAAGCGCGATCATCATGTCGGAAAGATAGGCGGTGTTTACTCCGGCCTCCGAGCCGTAGACGCGCGCGGTTCTAGAAAACCCCTCGAGCATCGAAGCCACAAAATCCGAAACCTCGCGGCTCCGAGCACCCGTCTGGCGAAGGACCCGGCGGCAGAGCACATAAAACATGAGCTGCGGCGATATGTTCAGCCGGTCGCTCGATTCCAAAATCGCGTGTACCAGCGCTTCGTGATCCAGGATCTCATCCCGCGCCTCCTCATCCGTGAGCAGGCTCCCCAATGATATCCGGTCGGATTCCTTGATCGAAAGTGTCCGGACAATAAAATCAAAATCCTCCGCTGTCAGCCTGACCCGTGAATTTGCAGTAATCATCGGGATCTAACCCCGAGCATCAGCCATGCCAACAAAGCGAATGGGGCAGTCCGCGCCAAAGCGCGGTCGCAATTCCGGAGAGCACGCGCAGGTGCTCCCCGGTGCTGTTCGCTCACCCTACAAACTCTTCGCGACTTCCACGAGGTGCGTGGCGGTGATGCCGAGTTCCTCCATGGCGACGTTGCCGGGGGCGCTCAGACCGAACCGGTTTACGGCGACGGTGCGGCCGTCTAGGCCGACGTAGCGGAACCAGGGATCGGAGACACCGGCCTCGATCGAGACGCGCTTGCGGCAGCCTGCGGGCAGGACAGATTCTTTGTATTCCGCGCTCTGCCGCTCGAAGCGCTCGAAGCACGGCATCGAGACGACGCGCGTTCCGGGACCGAGGTCTGCGGCGGCCTTGATCGCGTGCTGGAGTTCGCTGCCGGTCGCGAGCAGGATCAGGGCAAGCGGGGCGGTTTCTTTCTTCGCAATATAGCCGCCGGAAAAGACTCCTTCGCGTCGCGTGGCCACCGGGATTTCGTTCAGCGTCGGGATATTTTGGCGAGAGAGCACGAGCATCGTCGGGCCGTCGGTCTTCTCGAACGCAGCTGCGAATGCGCCCGCGGTCTCCTCGGGGTCGCCGGGCCGGATGACATCGAGCCCAGGGATCGCGCGTAAGGCGGCGACCGTCTCCACCGGCTCATGCGTGGGGCCGTCTTCGCCGACACCGATAGAATCGTGGGTGAAGATATAAACGACCGGCAGCTTCGAGAGGGCTGCAACGCGTATCGACGGCCGACCGTAATCACTGAACACCAGGAACGTCGCACCGCTGGGGCGGAAGATCCCGTCGTAAGCCAGTCCGTTCATGAGCCCGCACATCGCGTGTTCCCGGATCCCGAAATGCAGGTTCCGTCCCGCGCGGTTCTCGCGGTTGAAATCCCCACCATCCTTGATGTAGTTGAGCGTCGAGCCGTGGAGGTCGGCACTGCCGCTGATCAGGAGCGGCATCGCGTGGGCGACGGGCTGCAGGACATCGCTGCCGGCTTTTCTTGTGGCGATGTTCGATGCGGGATCGAACGGAGGAATCACCTTCAGCAGATCCGGAACTTTTCCGGCAACAGCATCATCGAGTTCTTTGGCGAGGTCCTTGTTCGCCGCGCGCCAGGCCTGGAACTTTTTCGCCCACTCTTCGTAGGCGTTCTTCAGCCCGGCTTTGTGGCTAGCGAAGTAGTCGCGGGTTTCAGGCGAAACGAAGAATGTTTCCTCCGGAAGCCCGAGCGCCTTTCTCGCCTCGGTGACAAATTTCACACCGGCCTCCCCGTGGGCTTTATTCGTGCCGGAAACCTCGGGAATCCCTTTTCCGATGAGCGTCTTCGCGATGATGAACTGCGGTTTCCCGCTCGTCGCAGATTTCGCTTTCGCGATCGCATTGGCAATCTCCTGGAGGTTGTGGCCGTCGATCTGCTGGACGTCCCAGCCGTAAGCGCGGTATCGGGCGGCAGTGTCCTCGCTCTGGGTGACCGGCGCCATGGCGTCGAGGGTCACGTTGTTGGAATCGTAAATCAGGATGAGATTGTCGAGGCCGAGGTGCGCGGCGAGCGCGCTCGCTTCCTGCGCGACGCCTTCCTGGAGGCAGCCGTCGCCCGCGAGCGCGAAGACATGGTGGTCGAAGATCGCGTGCTCGGCGGTGTTGAAATGCGCCTCGCTCATCTTCGCGGAAATCGCGTAGCCGACCGCATTCGAAACTCCCTGCCCGAGCGGGCCGGTCGTCGCTTCGACACCCGGCGTCTCGTGAAACTCGGGATGGCCGGGCGTCATGCTGTGGAGTTGGCGGAAATTTTTCACCTCCTCGAGCGGAAGGGCATACCCGGAGAGATGCAGCCAGCCGTAGAGGAACATGCTGCCGTGTCCGGCGGAGAGGATGAACCGGTCGCGGTTCAGCCAGCGCGGTTCGTCGGGATTGTAGCTCAATGCCTGCCCGTAAAGCACCGCACCCAGGTCCGCCGCACCGAGGGGAAGGCCTAGGTGGCCGGATTTGCATTTCGCGATCGCGTCCATCGCAAGCCCCCGCGCGTCGCGAGCCGCCAGTTCAAGTGTGGGAATATCGATTTTCATAAAAGAGGTTCTGTTGAAGCGGAAGCAAAGCGGTTGCCGGACAAAAAGGAAAACGCAAAATGCGGTTTCCGAGGCCGAACCCACTTCGGCAATTCTACTTCCGGGCCTTTGCGGGCAGGCGGTCTTTGAATTCCGGCCGGTAAAACCAATCCGACCAGTAACTCCAGCCCGCTTTTGTCATCTCGACCGGCGAATCAATCCAGCCGCCTTTGCCATCGGGCCGGCAGATCCGGTAGGAGCCTTTCCACATCACGGATGTTCCCTGCGGGACATAGAGGAAAAGGTAGGGCTGCTCGCGGTAGATGATGCTTTGCAGTTGGCCAGCCATGGAAATGATTTTCTCGCGGTTATATTCCTGCCGGATCCACTCGAGCAGCTTGTCCACTTCGGGGTTCTTGTAACCCACGACATTCAGTTGCTCCGGGTTGGTCTGCGAGGAGTGCCAGATCTGGAACTGGTCATAATCGTTTCCAAGCATCCAACCGAGAACGATGGCATCGAAATCCCCCTTGTTGACATGGTTTTTGAGGAAGACCGCCCATTCGTACAGTTCGACTTTGACTTCGATGCCGATCTTTTTGAATCCATCCTGGGCGAGGGTGGCTATATCGCGCCGGATTTCATTTCCGTTGTTGGTGATGAGGGTGAAGGAAAACCTTCGGCCGTCCTTGACGCGGATCCCATCCGGCCCCGGCACCCATCCCGCCTCGTCCAGCAGGGCCCGGGCCTTGTCGGGATCGTAGGTGAAAGGGATCACCTTCGGGTTGAAAAACCACATCTGCGGTGTGAAAATCCCTGTGCTCTGGAGGCCATGACCGTAGAGGATATACTTTACCATGGCCGGAATATCGACAGCGTGCGCGAGCGCTTGGCGGACCCGCTCATCCTTGAAAAGCGGGCGGTTCAGATTCCAACCGATATAGGTGTAAGAACTGGACGGGGAGGAAAACACGTCGAAGCGCGGATCCTTTTCAAACTCCGAAACCGTCCATGGCTCGGCGCTCCAGAAATCCACCTGGCGGGTTTCAAACGCCAAGCGCAACGAGAGCTGGTCGGGAAGCGATCGAAAAACAATCCCGTCGAGCCACGGCCCGGGCGAGTCGAAATAGTCCGGATTCCGGACCACCCGGATATACTCGTTCGTCTTCCATTCGCCGAACTTGAATGGACCGGTGCCGACGGGTGCGCGGTTGAAATTCGACGCCCACCAGTCCGGAGATCTGCCCTCGAGAATGTGGGCGGGAAGGATCGACATCATCCAACTCGTGAGCGCCGGGGAAAACGGTTTGCGATACGTAACCCGGACGGTCCGCAGCCCGGGCGTTTCGATTTTCTGAATGAGATCGAAGTCGGGTTTGCGCGGCGAGGCGAACGCCTCATCCATGATCGACTCGTAGGTGAACGCCACATCGCGCGACGTGAACGGTTTACCATCGTGCCAGCGGACGCGGTCACGCAACGTAAAGACGACGAGCGGTTCGGCAAGAAACCGAACAGGATCGCCGAGAGAAACCTCCCCTCCTCCGTGGCTTGAAAGCCATGACTCGAGCTCGCTTTTCACCTCGGGGGCAGCGGTCAGTTCAAAGGCGCTGCCGGATTCGACCCAATCCCTCACGACGCGGGCGGCCGGATTCGCTTCCCGGAAGGACCTCAACATGCGTCTGGCATTCTCCTTGACCTGCACGCGAATCGTCACGAGCGGCTGAATGGACTCCTGAGGCAGGCGGGCGAAGATATTTTCTGAAGCGCTCATGCCGGGCTCGGTGAACGAGAGCAGGAGAAAATTCCCTTCAATGTGCGCGGCCTCCAGCTTCCAGACCTCCCATTCGGCCCTCCAGGATTCCACCATTTTCAGGGCGGCAGCCGACGAGGAGGAATCCTTGAAAACCACCGTGGTTGTTTGACTGAGGGTCCACGATTTCGCGAGATCTCCAACAATCTCGAGATTCTCGTCATATTTCAGCAGCCCGTTGAAAATCCTGGAGAACACCTCCGAAGCCGCCGCATCGGCCTGCTGGATGGGATTCAGCGTGGACGGTTCCCCGAGCACTCCGACCGACATCTCATTCTTCTTGCCGGTCGAGAGGAACGCGGAGTTCAGGAAGCTGGCGGCGATCAATGCCAGCAGGAAAACCGGCAGCCCGTAAATGAACCAGCGTGCGACGCGCATGATTGGCAGGTGCGGACGCTCGAAAAACGTCTCCTCCTAGTCGGATTCGAACTGGCTCATGAGCCGGAGCAGGCGCGAGCGGTCCTCGATCTGCGCGGCATCGACCGTCTTCAGGCGTTCCAGGCTGAACGCCTCAACGTTGAAACTTGCAAGCACGGACCCGAAAACCACGGCGCGACGGAGAGCTCCGAAATCCACGGGACCCGAGTCGCTCTCGCGGGCCAGCACTCCGGCTAGGCCGCCGGCAAACGTGTCGCCCGCGCCAGTCGGATCGTGAATATCCTCCAGCGGATAGGCCGGACAACTAAAAAACTCACCGCTTTTTCCGAAGAGAAGACACCCGTGCTCCCCTTTTTTTATGGCGACGTATTTTGGTCCGAGCGCGAGGATCGACTTCGCGGCCTTGACCAGATTGGTCTGATTGGTGAGCTGGCGGGCCTCGCCGTCGTTGAGGATGAGCATGTCCACGCGACCGAGTAGGCGGATCAGGGATTCCTTCGCAATATTGATCCACAGGTCCATCGTGTCCGCGATGACAAAGCGGGGCTTTACGACCTGGTCCAGAACATGATGCTGGAGATCCGGGGCGATGTTCGCCAGGAGGACGAAAGGCGTGGACTTGTAATTCGCGGGAAGCGTTGGCGTGAAATGCTCGAAGACATTCAACTCGACCGACTTGGTCTCGCGCGTGTTCATGTCCCACATGTATTCGCCCGACCACCGGAAGGTTTTTCCGGGGACGATCTGCAGCCCTTCCAAGTCGATCCGACGGCTCTTGAGGAGTTCGATGTGCTCCTTGGGAAAATCCTCGCCGACAATACCGACAAGGTTCACCGGACTGAAATACGCCGCCGCCACAGCAGCATAGGAAGCCGAGCCGCCGAGGAGGTTCGGATGCTCCTCCACTGGAGTTTTGATGTCATCCAGCGCTATGGAACCGACGATGAGGACGGACATGATACTCAGATCGTCTTGCAGAACTCTTCGATCCGGTCGAGCCCGGTCTTGATGATATCCAAGCTCGTCGCGTAGCTGAGTCGCACGGTCCGGTCATCACCGAACGCGATACCGGGGACGAGCGCGACATTCGCCTTGCTCAGCAGCCGGTCAGCAAAGTTCTGAGACTTCAGGCCGAACGAACTCACGTTGGCCAGAATATAGAATGCCCCCAGCGGCTTCACGGCTTTGATACCGGAGATTCCGCTCAGTCGTTCGAACATATATTGCCGGCGGATATCGAATTCCTCGCGCATGTCGGTGACGCACTGCTGGTCGCCGGTCAACGCGGCTAGGCCGCCGTATTGAGCGAAGGAACACGGGTTCGATGTGGTGTGGCTCTGCATCGAGTCGATGGCCTTTGCAATCGGCTCCGGTGCCCCGAGATAGCCCAACCTCCAACCGGTCATCGCGTAGGCTTTGCTGAAGCCGTTGACCGTGATGGTGAGGTCGTAGGCTTCGGGCGTGAGCGAGGCGATGCTCACATGCTCCGCACCGTCGTAGGTCAGCTTCTCGTAGATCTCGTCCGAGAGGATGTAGATGTCCTCCTCGGCGGCCACCTCGGAAATCGCCCGGAGCTCCTCGCGCGTGTAAACCGACCCGGTCGGATTGCCGGGAGAATTGATGATGACCATCTTCGTGCAGGGGGTCATCGCATTTTCAAACTCCTCAGCCGTCATCTTCCAGCCGTTTTCTTCCTTCGTCTGGACGATCACCGGCACGCCGCCAGCGATGCGAACCATCTCCGGGTAGCTGAGCCAGAACGGGGCGGGAATAACCACCTCGTCGCCTGGGTTCACCACCGCTGAGATTGCGTTGAAGCACGACTGTTTCGCCCCATTGCTGACGATAATCTGGCCGGGCTTGTATTCGAGGCTGTTGTCTGCGGCAAATTTTTTTGAAATCGCCTTGCGGAGTTCCAGGATGCCGGAGCTCGGAGTGTATTTTGTGTGGCCCTCCTGGAGCGCGGCGATGGCTGCAGCCTTGATATGCTCGGGCGTATCCATGTCGGGTTCGCCGGCACCGAATCCGCAGACATCAATGCCTTCAGCCTTCAGGGCTTTGGCTTTGCTGTCGATGGCAAGGGTGAGTGACGGGGTGAGTTCAGTGAGTCGGGTCGCAATTTCCATAATTTTGAGTTGGGTTGGTATTAGACGCGCACGCCGTGCGCTTCAAGCAGCGGTTTCAAATTGTTTTCGGCAATCCGTATGATCTCCATCTCGCGGCGCGCGTTCTCCGGGGAGTCCGACGCGTGCGCGGCGTTGATCATGACCGTCTGGCCGAATTCTTTTCGAATCGATCCGGGGGGAGCTTTCGAAGGATCGGTCGGGCCGAGTACCTCGCGGATTTTTGCGATAGCATCGATCCCGCGGTAAACGAGGGCCACGCATTTTTCCGTGCCGGGAAGCCGGCGTTGATCGGGAGGGCACTGGGACGGGCGGGTGCCCGCCATGAATTGGACAATCGACTCCCAGTGGGCGCGGCCGGCGATCGGGCCGAGAAGTTCGCCCATCGAGGCCTCGGTGGCGGCATCGAGCGGCACGCCGAGTTCCTCCTCGACGACAAACCTTGCTCGCCTGCCGCTCGGTTCGCGCATTTTGTCTAGCAGAACACCGAGGACCGGGCCGTAAAACACTTCTGCCTCCGCCACGCTCATGTGGTGGACTTTGAAACCGATGATCGAAAGGCCGCTGCGCGAGAACGTGTCGATGACGCCGCCCGGACGGGCGTTGGGAAAGCGGAAGTTGTCGGGCTTGATCAGGACGAGTGTCGTCTCGATATTCTCTCCGGCCGGAAAAATCACGCTATCCTCGAGAATCCCCCCGTCGCTGCCGGAATACTTCTCCCAGAGGGCCAAGTGGGCGCGCGCGCTGGCGGAATCCGGCGCCGCCAGCACAGCCGGCTCGAAGTAGACCACCTTCCCGTCCTCGACAATGTGGTCGCCGTAGGTGTCGCGGATCGTTTCTCCCTTGGGCCGGCCCGGAACGATATGTCCGACGACTGCGCGGGTTTTGGAGACCGCGTCCTCTCCCCGCAGAACCAGAAGAAGAACCCGCGGGGGAGTTCCATCTGGAGCGACTACGAAATTCTTTCGGATATAGCCGCGAATCAGGTCCTGAGTGGGCTGGTGTTTAGGATCCGGCTCGCCGGCGGCCATGTCCGAATAGGCGTTCGCGAGTTCCTGACCAGGAGAGAACATTCGTCCCCCCACAATCTCCAGACCAGTCCTCGCCAACAGGCGGGAAATGATCCCCCCCGTTCGCGACTTGCGCAGCGAATACGGAGTGAGGAGAACGTAGGAAAGCTCTTCGGCCATGAATTTTTTCTGAACCGCCCGGGACGAGGCGGACCTGTCTTCGGCAGTCGGGTAGCTTACCGGTGCCGCATATGGCCCGTCAACTTTGATTTTGCGGCGTGTCGCGCGAATCCCGGAGCTGCCCGTTCTGCAACGGATAACCTGGGATTTCCTTGGCTTGGCCGGGGTGGCCGTGCTACGAATCCGCGGAGGCGCTAGGGTCCCGGAGGCCGTCTGCCCAAAAGATTTTCCACGATTTTGAAAACTTCCTCTCCTGCATTCGAGCCGCGGACAATTGTTCTTTTCGGGATTCCATTCCATGACGTGACCATGACGGAGACGCTGGAGCAGATCGACCGACTCATCGAGCGGCGCACGCCGGCCTATCTTGTCACCGCGAATCTTGATTTTGCCGCGCAGGCCAGCGAGGACGTGGAGTTGCAGCGGATCCTGGTGGAGGCCGAGATGGTTTTGTGCGACGGGACTCCGCTGGTATGGGCTTCCCGGCTCACAGGCAAGCCTCTGCGCGAGCGGGTGGCAGGCTCGGACCTGGTGCCCCGGTTGGCGGCGCATGCCGAAAAAAAAGCCTACCGGATCTTTCTGTTGGGCGGGGAGATTCCCAGCCTGCAGGGGGCCGCGGATAATTTGCAGCGCAAGTTTCCGACGCTCCCGGAGGTGCGTTATTATTCGCCTCCGTTTGCGCCGCTGCACGAATTTGACAACCAGCAGATTGTCGAAGAGATCCGCAAAGCGCGCCCGGATATTCTGCTCGTTGCCTTCGGTTGCCCGAAGCAGGAAAAGTGGATCTACATGCATTATCGAAAACTGGGCGTCCCCTGCTGCATCGGTATCGGCGCGACGGTGGATTTTCTGGCAGGGAAGGTATCCCGGGCCCCCGCCTGGGTGGCGCGGACCGGCTTGGAGTGGGTTTACCGGATGCTCCAGGAGCCGCGGCGGCTGGCGGGGCGCTACCTGAAGGATGTGCTGTTTCTGGTGCGGCAGACATTGCGCGAAAGCCGGGCCATCGCGGCAGCTGGTCCCGAAGCAAAGGCAGAACAGGTTCCAACAACCCTGTCCGACGGATTGGAAATCATCAGCTGGTATGGCGCGTTAACCTCCGCCCACGTGGAGGACTTCCCCGTGCCCTCGTATAAAAATTCCTTCGTCATTGATCTCTCCAGGGTGACGAACGTGGACAGCCGGGGCCTGGGGATCATGCTGCGCCTGATCAGGAAAGCATGGGCCGGCAATGTGGCCGGGTGCTTTTTGGCCCCTTCGCGCGCGGTGCAGTCGGTGGTCCAGGTGACGCGCCTGGACCGGATTTTGCCATTGGCCTCGACGATCGAGGAAGCCCGGCTCCTCATTGCCAAGGATGCGGCAGCCGCCTGCCTCCGGCCTGTGGCTGACGAAGAGAGCGGAGTTTTGTTGTTCACGCTGCCTTCGCGCATTTCCGCGGAGGTGGCCGAGGATTTCGGGCGGGCGGTGCGTGCCGAGTGGGACAGCCGGTCCTCGATGCGGGAAATGGTTCTCGATTTCGGGGAAACGGATTTCATCGACAGTTCCGGGCTTGGGTTTCTTATCCGATGCCAACGCATGACCACCGGGCGCGAGGGGAGCCGACTGCGCATGTTGAATTTGCGGGACAATGTTCTTAACGTCATCAGGATCGCAAAGCTGGAGGGGATGCTCCTCGCGGGGGAGCCGAAATCCCCCGGCTAGCGAACGGCGGATCTCGCGGGAAATCCGCGACCGAGATCGGAGTCAGCACGGTATTTCTCGCACTCGGAAAACCGGAGCCCCCCCGCATCACGAGGCGCGACATGGGGCTTCAGACCCAATGGGATCGGCCAGTAGATCCCGGTTTCCGGGTCATCCCAGCGCAGTATCCTTTCATCCTTGGGCGAGTAGTAGTCAGTGCACTTGTAATGGAAGTCAGCGTGGTCGCTGACGACAAGAAAACCGTGAGCGCAGCCTGGCGGAGCCCAGAGGCGTTCGTGGCATGCGCTGGTGAGCAGGCGGCCGTCCCACTTGCCAAACGTCGGCGATCCCTCGCGCAGGTCCACCACCGCGTCGAAAACGGCGCCGCTCGACACCCACACAATTTTCCCCTGAGCCTTTCCGTTGACTTGGTAGTGCATGCCGCGCAGCACATTTTTCGACGATCTACTGTGGTTGTCCTGGACAAAATCGTAGTCGAGCCCGATGTCGGCGAAGACCTTGCGGTTCCACGTTTCCAGGAAGAACCCGCGGTCGTCACCATAAAGCTGGGGTTGCAAGAGCAGGGCTCCTTCGATTTTCAACGGTTCGGTTCTCATGGGTGGTGTCTTTCGAGGATGCCTTTCAGATAGGTGCCGTAGGAAGATTTTCCAAATCGCGCGGCCGTTTCCGTGAGTTCCTCGACGGTCAGCCATCCTTTGTTATAGGCGATTTCCTCCAGGCAGGCGATCTGGAGGCCCTGCCGGTTCTGGATGGCTCGCACGAAGTCGCCGGCTTCGAGGAGAGACTCGTGGGTGCCGGTGTCGAGCCACGCGGTGCCGCGGCCGAACCTTTTGACGCGCAGCGTCCCCTCCTCGAGGTAAAGGCGGTTGAGGTCGGTGATCTCGAGTTCCCCACGATGCGAGGGCTTGAGCGAGCGGGCGAGCGCCGCGACGCGCCCATCATAAAAATAGAGGCCGGGGATGGCATACCGGCTTTGGGGATTCGCGGGTTTTTCTTCAAGCGAGATCGCCCGGCCATCAGCGTCAAATTCGGCGACGCCGTAATCCGATGGGTTCGTGACTTCGTAAGCGAAGATCGTGGCCCCCTCGCGCCAGGCATCGGCCTCCAGCAGCACCTGGGTAAGCTCACTGCCGTAGAAGAGATTGTCTCCGAGCACGAGCGCCGCCGGGCTTCCACCGAGAAAAGATTCCCCGAGGATGAAAGCCTGAGCAAGACCGTCCGGGCTCGGTTGCTCGCAGAAAGAAAAGGAAACACCGAAACGGGATCCGTCGCCGAGAAGACGCCGAAACGAAGGCAGGTCAGTCGGGGTCGAAATAATCAGGATTTCCCGGATGCCCGCAAGCAAGAGAGTGCTCAGCGGATAGTAAATCATCGGCTTGTCGTAAACCGGCAGGAGCTGTTTGGAGACGGCCTGCGTGATCGGGTGGAGTCGGGTTCCGGAGCCACCGGCAAGAATGATGCCTTTGCGTTTGTTCATGGTTGGTCGGGGAGGATTTCGCGCAGCATGCGCTCGACTCCATCCTGCCAGCGCGGGAGGCTCAGGTCAAATGTCGAACGCAGCTTCGAGGTGTCCAGGCGCGAGTTCAGAGGGCGGCGCGCGGGCGTGGGGAACGCGCTGCTTGGGACGGGCTCAATGGTTTCGACCTTCAGCGGGAGGCCGGCCCGACGGGCGAAATCACAGACAAATGTGGCGTATTCATGCCACGAGGTTTCCCCGCCGCCGCAGAGGTGGAAGATTCCGGAAAGCGCGGGGTCCCTCTGCAGCTGCCTCACCGCGTGCGCCGTGACGTCCGCCAAGAGATCGGCTCCGGTCGGAGCCCCGATCTGGTCGGCGATCACGGAAAGTTTCTCCCTCTCGGCCGCCAGCTTGAGGATCGTCCTGGCAAAGTTTTTTCCTTTGGAGGAATAGACCCAGCTCGTGCGGAAGATCAAATACCGGCAGCCCGAGCGTTGGATCGCAAGTTCGCCGGCGAGCTTCGTCCGGCCATAGACGCTCAGCGGTCCCGTGGGATCGGATTCGGTCCATGGCCGTGTCCCACTCCCGTCAAAAACGTAGTCGGTCGAGTAGTGCACGAGGAGCGCCCCGCACTGGAACGCCGCCTTCGCGAGGGCTTCCGGCCCGCGGGCATTGAGGGATTCGGCCAGTTCGGGCTCGGATTCGGCCTTGTCCACAGCGGTATAGGCAGCGGCGTTCACGATCACGTCCGGAGAGGTTTCCCGGCTGGTTTCCGCAATACCGGCGGCGTTCCGGAGATCGCCGCAAAGCCCGAGGCTTGCCGAGCTCAGCGAGAGCAGTTCGCCAAGCGGCGCGAGACTGCGCTGAAGTTCCCAGCCGACCTGCCCGGATTTTCCGAACAGGAGGATTTTCATGCCGTCCGCCCGGTGTAGTTTCTTTCAACCCAGTCGCGATAGGCCCCGGATTGAACGTTCGCGACCCATGAATGGTTTTCGAGATACCACCGGACCGTTTTGCGGATGCCGGTCTCGAACGTCTCCGCCGGCCGCCACCCGAGCTCGCGTTCAATTTTCCCCGCATCTATGGCGTAGCGCCGGTCGTGGCCGGGCCGGTCTGTTACGGTCGCGATCTGGTTACGGTAGGATTGGCCGTCCGCGCGCGGCTGGATCCCGTCCAGCAAGTCACAGACGGTGTGGACGATCTCGATGTTCGGCTTTTCGTTCCAGCCGCCGATGTTGTAAACCTCTCCCACCGATCCCGCTTCGAGAACCCTGCGGATCGCGCTGCAATGGTCGCCAACGTAGAGCCAGTCGCGGATCTGCTGCCCGTCGCCATAGACAGGAAGCGGTTTCCCTGCCAGCGCGTTCACAATCATGAGCGGGATGAGCTTTTCGGGGAACTGGAGCGGACCGTAGTTGTTCGAGCAGTTCGTCGTGAGGACCGGAAGCCCATACGTGTGATGGTAGGCGCGGACGAGGTGGTCGCTGGCCGCTTTGGAAGCCGAGTAAGGGCTGTTCGGCTCGTAGCGGTTGGATTCCGTGAACGCGGGGTCGCCTTTTTTCAGCGACCCATAAACCTCGTCGGTCGAGACATGGAGGAAACGGAAAGCCTTTTTTTCTTGCTCGCCGAGCGCGCTCCAATACCCGCGCACCGATTCGAGCATCTCGAACGTGCCGACGATGTTGGTCTGGATGAAATCCCGCGGCCCGTGGATCGAGCGGTCGACGTGCGACTCCGCGGCAAAATTCACAACCGCGCGCGGCTGGTGGGCTTCGAGAAGCCCGCTGACCAGCGCGGCATCGCCGATGTCCCCGTGCACAAAAATGTGGCGTGGGTCGCCCGTGAGGGAGTCGAGGCTCTCCATATTTCCGGCATAGGAAAGCTTGTCGAGGTTGACGACGGTCGTTCCGGCCTCACGGATCCAATCGAGGACAAAATTCGTGCCGATGAATCCGGCACCGCCGGTGACGAGGATCGTGTCTGTCATTGGGGGAATAGTTTTAAAAATCAGGCGATCCCGAGCGATTTCCGGAAATACGCGATCGTGCGTTCGATGCCTTCTTCCAAAGGAACTTTCGGCTCCCAGCCGAGATGCTTTCTGGCGAGGGAGATATCCGGCCGCCGCTGCTTCGGGTCGTCTGCGGGAAGTGGCCTGTGGGTGATGCGCGATTTTCCGCCGACCTTGCGAATGACTAGTTCAGCGAGTTCCAGCATGGTGAATTCCCCGGGATTCCCGAGATTCATGGGACCGATAATTTCCGTCTGGTTCATGAAGCGGATGAATCCTTCGATAAGATCGTCCACGTAGCAAAATGAGCGGGTTTGCATCCCCTCGCCATAAACGGTCAGATCTTCGCCGCGCAGGGCCTGAACGGCAAAATTCGACACCACGCGCCCGTCGTTCGCCAGCATGCGGGGGCCGTAGGTGTTGAAGATCCGGATCACGCGGATGTCCACCTTGTTCTCGCGGTGATAGTCAAAAAACAGCGTCTCCGCACAGCGCTTTCCCTCATCGTAGCACGACCGCAACCCGATCGGGTTCACGTGCCCCCAATAGTCCTCGGTCTGCGGATGGATCTCCGGATCCCCGTAAACCTCCGATGTCGAAGCCTGGAACACCCGGGCTTTGACGCGCTTCGCCAAACCCAGGCAGTTGATCGCGCCCATCACCGAGGTCTTGGTCGTTTTGATCGGGTTGAACTGGTAGTGCGGCGGCGACGCCGGACAGGCCAGGTTGTAGATCTGATCGACCTCGACTTTGAACGGGTCGATCACATCGTGTCGGATCAGTTCGAAGCGCGGGTTCCCCAGCAGGTGCTGGACGTTCGTTTTGCGTCCCGTAAAAAAGTTGTCCAAGCAAACCACCTCCTCGCCTGCATCGAGCAAACGTTCGCAAAGGTGAGAACCCAGAAATCCGGCGCCGCCAGTGACAAGTATTTTCAAGTGTGTAAGGGATAAAAAGGCATCCCACCAACGGAATGCCCACAAGGGATTCTTTCGACTCTTCATGAAAATTGCAAGACGCATGAGAAAGCTTTGATTTTGTGGCGCTCGCCCACACTCAAAGTCGAAAAAGGATTGTGTCGGGGACGATGTCCAGAGATAATCGCCAGCGCAATCTCCCCGTTATGCCAATTCCCACTGCACCCAAAAAAATCGGTTTCATCGTTTACTTCATCGGTTTCACAGCCGCCTTGGCCGGCCTGCTCTTCGGCCTGGATGTCGGGGTGATCTCAGGGGCTCAGCACTTCATTGAAAAGGATTTCAAAATTGGAGACCAGCAAATCGAGATCATCGTCAGCGCACTCCTCTGGGGCGCGGTTTTCGGGACCCTGATCAGCGGGGTGCTTTCGAGCAACTTCGGGCGCCGGCGCACGATCCTCGTGAGCGCCGTGATTTTCGTGATCGGCTCACTGGCCTGCTCGATGGCCCACGACGAACGCATGCTGATCATCGCCCGTTTTTTCCTGGGCATCGCCGTGGGCGTCGCCTCGTTCACCGCACCGCTCTATCTTTCGGAAGTCGCCCCTCGGACAATCCGCGGCTCGATGATCTCGATGTATCAGCTGATGATCACGATCGGCATCGTGCTCGCGTTTCTCAGCGACACATGGCTGGCCAGCTACGCCACGTTCGGAGGGGTGACCGGCGGCCACTGGCGCATCATGCTCGGGATTATAGCGATTCCTGCGGCGGTCATGTTCGCGGGGGTGCTCTTCCTGCCTGAGAGCCCGCGGTGGCTTTTTCTCAATGGGTTCAAAGAGCGCGCCGTGAATGTCTTCAAGCGCATGCATCTCGACGACGAGGAGATCGCCGCGGAGGTGCTGGAAATCGAGGACAGCATGAAGGTCAAGCAGAACGGCTTCCAGATGTTTCTGAAAAACTCGAACTTCCGGCGTGCCATCGGCCTCGGAATCGGGCTTCAGATCATCCAGCAGCTCACCGGGATCAACGTCGTCATGTATTACGCGCCGAAGATTTTCGCGCTGGCCGGATTCGCGACCGTCAGCCACCAGATGTGGGGGACGGTGATTGTGGGTATCACCAACGTGCTGGCCACGTTCATCGCCATCGCCTTTGTGGACAAGCTCGGACGCAAGCCGATCATGTATGCCGGCTTCGTGGTCATGGGTCTGGCTCTCCTGACCGTGGGCACCATTTTCAATATGGACGTCGAACACAACCCCGGTCTGGGATACCCGGCGATCGGAGCACTCCTCGTATTCATTGTCGGGTTCGCGATGAGCGCGGGGCCGATCATCTGGGTGATCTGTTCGGAGATTTATCCGCTGGCGGGAAGGGACCTTGGCGTGACCTGCAGCACGGCGACGAACTGGATCAGCAACGCCATCGTCGGACAGACATTCCTGACCATGCTGGCCACGTTTGGCGGAGGAAACACGTTCCTGCTCTACGGCGGGCTGAACGTTCTCTTCATCGTTTTCTTCCTGATCTTCGTTCCCGAAACCAAAGGAATCTCACTCGAACAAATCGAGCGGAACCTGATGGAAGGACGGATTCTCCGGAAGATCGGAAGGTAAACGGGGGGGGAATCAGATGGCTCGGCGAGAGCCATCCCTACCGGTAGGGCGGTTTCGCCGAAACCGCCGTGATATTTTGCCCGTCACGCCGTGCGTTTGGTATGACTCAGCTCTCCGAGATCAACTGCCGGAGAACAAACGGCAGGATCCCGCCGTGGCGGTAGTAGTCCACCTCGATCGGAGTATCGATCCGCAGCTTCACTGCGAGCGATTCGGATTTGCCGTCCTTGCGCGTGATCGTGAGGATGACGTCCTGTCTTGGCTGGATGTCGTCGCTGAGACCGGTGACATCGAAGGTTTCCGTGCCGTCGAGCCCGAGTGTTTCGGCTGTGACTCCATCCGGAAATTGGAGCGGCAACACGCCCATGCCGACGAGATTCGAGCGGTGGATGCGTTCGAAGCTCCGGGCAACGACCGCTTTGATGCCGAGAAGCCGGGTTCCCTTGGCAGCCCAGTCACGGCTGGAGCCAGTCCCGTATTCCTGACCCGCGAACACGATGAGAGGGGTCCCCTCGCCCTGGTATTTCATGCAGGCGTCATAGATGCTCATCAGCTCGCCCGAGGGCTGGTGGATCGAAAACCCGCCCTCGACCCTTGTGCCGTCGGCCTTCGGGGGAATGATCAGATTCTTGATGCGGACATTCGCGAACGTGCCGCGCGTCATCACGCGGTCGTTGCCGCGACGGCTGCCGTAGCTGTTGAAATCCGCGGCGAGAATCCCGTTCTCGAGAAGATACTTTCCAGCAGGCGAGCTGGGCTTGATGGCACCAGCCGGCGAGATGTGGTCGGTGGTGACGGAATCTCCGAAGATCCCCATCGGGCGGGCCCCCGTGATGTTCGTGATCGTTCCGGCTTCCATGCCGAAACCGGTGAAAAACGGCGGTTCCTGGATGTAGGTGCTGGCAGCGTCCCACTCGTAAATCTGTCCAGTGGATGCGGGCACCTCGTTCCACTTCGGATTTTGGTCGGCAAATCCCGTGTAAAGTTTTTGGAAAACCTCGGGCTTCAGCGAGGCCTGCATGGCCGCGCGGATTTCATCCAGGCTCGGCCAGATGTCCTTGAGATAAACATCAACGCCGTCCTTGTCCTTTGCGATCGGCTCTTTCGAAAGATCGATATCCACGCGGCCAGCGAGAGCGAAGGCCACGACGAGCGGGGGCGACATCAGGAAATTCGCGCGGATGTTTTGGTGGATGCGCGCTTCGAAATTCCGGTTCCCGGAGAGCACGGCGGCGGTCACGAGGTCATTCTCGACAATCGCAGATTCGATCTCGGGGTTGAGCGGGCCGGAATTTCCGATGCAGGTCGTGCACCCGTAGCCGACGATCTGGAAACCCAGTTCATCCAGGTAGCGCTGCAGCCCGGTCTTTTCGAGGTAGTCCTTCACGACGCGCGATCCCGGCGCGAGCGATGTCTTTACCGACGGGTCCACGCGAAGCCCGCGCAGGACGGCCTTCTTCGCGAGCAATCCGGCCCCGAGCATGACGCTGGGATTGCTTGTGTTCGTGCAGCTCGTGATCGCCGCGATGAGCACCGATCCGTCGCGGAGCGTGCTGTGTTCCTCGTGGAATGGGGATTGCGGAAAATCCCTGACCTTGTCCGGTGTCGGGCGGTCGGCGACCATCTCCGATTCGTCCACCGGCAACAGGCCGGCGCGCTTGATGTTCGCGCTGCGGCCGATTTCGGCGGTCGCTTTTCCGTAGCCGCCTTCTGACACCTGCCGGGTCAGAAGTCCGGTGAACGTGGATTTGAGATCCGGGAGATCGATCCGGTCCTGCGGCCGTTTCGGTCCCGCCACTCCCGGCCGGACGGCGGCCAGGTCGATATCGATATCGACGCTGTAGGCGATGTCGCCTTTGCGCGGCATACCGAACAGATTCTGCGCGCGGAAATAATTTTCGAACGAGCGGCACTGCTCGTCGGTGCGTCCGGTCGAGGCGAGGTAGTTCACCGACTCGGAATCAACAGGAAAGAAGCCCATCGTGGCGCCGTATTCCGGAGCCATGTTCGCGATGGTTGCGCGGTCGGTGAGCGGAAGATTCGCAGCCCCCTCGCCATAAAATTCCACAAACTTGCCCACCACCTTCGCCGCGCGGAGGAGTTGGGTGACATGGAGCGCGAGATCGGTCGCCGTGACTCCCTCGCCGAGCCGGTTCGCCAGGTGGACACCGACGACTTCCGGCGTCAGAAAATAAACCGGTTGGCCGAGCATCCCGGCCTCTGCCTCGATCCCTCCGACTCCCCAGCCAACGACGCCGAGGCCGTTGATCATCGTGGTGTGCGAATCCGTGCCGACCAGCGTGTCGGGATAGTAAATCCGATCTCCGGTTTCCCATTTCTGGCTGAGAACTCCTTTGGCTAGGTATTCGAGATTGACCTGATGGACGATGCCGATCCCTGGAGGAACCACGCCGAACGTTTGGAACGCCTGCTGGCCCCACTTCAAAAACTGGTAGCGCTCGCGGTTGCGCTTGAATTCCATTTCCAGGTTCAGCCGGAGCGCGTCCGCCGAGCCGTAAAAATCGACCTGCACCGAATGGTCAACCACCAGGTCCACCGGCACGAGCGGCTCGATGATCGCGGGATTTCCGCCGAGCGATTTCACCGCGCTGCGCATCGCGGCAAGATCGACGAGAAGCGGCACTCCGGTGAAATCCTGCAGGACGATCCGCGCCACCACAAACGGGATTTCCTCCTCCGCAGGAGCCTTGGCATTCCAGTTCGCCAGCACCTCGACATCTTTGGCCTGGACCTTTTTTCCATCGCAGTTTCTGAGGACCGACTCGAGGACGATCCGGATGCTGACCGGCAGCTTCGAGACCGGGCCCACGCCCAGTTCCTCGAGTGCGGGAAGCGAATGCAGGAGGCCGGTGACGCCGTTGCCGGCGTCAAATGAACGCAAAGTATCGAATGCCGATTTCATAGATGGCCACAATGAAGCAGGTTTTATGCTGGCCGCGCAATACCTCGCCAAAGAAAAGTGAAGGCCGGACGCCGCCCGGTGCTGGTCGTTTCCGTGGACGCATTCAACCAAAGCCGCGCCGAGCTCGTCGTCATCATCCCCATCACCTCGACTTTGCGCCCCATCCCATTCCATGTTGTTGTCCAACCCCCGGAAGGCGGTTTGACAAATCCCTCTGCCCTCCTGTGCGAAGCGGTGCGCTCCGTCAGCAAAGACCGGCTCGTCACCCGCTGGGACGCCGTCTCCGCCTCCACCATGTCCCAGGTCGAGGATAGACTGCGAATCCTGCTGCGCCTGTAGCTCCCTCCCTCCGAGCAAACACGAGGGGCTTGGCCTGCGTGCTTTGCACGATTAGGAACGCTAGAAGGCAGCAGCGCCACGCAACTGACCTGAATCTGGGAACCAGCGATCACAAGGCGTCTGCTGGCCTGACTTGTTAGATTTCTTCATCGGGAATTAAACTAGCCATCGTATCTTCGTGTCCTAGATAAAACGGTTCCGAGCAAGTGCCATCGCGCCATCTTGCACGCAATGTCATCAAGCGGCCATTTTCGGAAAGATACCCAAGATAGCACTCGGGTTCCATATCCAAGCTTGCTCTGCTCTCCCGTAGTCTAAGCTCGCGGGACCGGGGATCGACCGTGCCTGCAAGTTGCCGTTTTGTATAAAGCGGTGGGTCTGGAGAATACTCAAAATGACCGTGCAACTCTTCGACTGGAGGCAAAGAGGTGGTGATCTCCTCAATGACGACAACGACAACACAAGCGCGGTCGTAAAGTGTATTCGCAGGCATAGCACCAACGTAGCGGGATAATAGCAGCTCCCGCCATCCGACATCCGGGGGATTGATGATTCTCTCTGCTTGTCCGTAAAGAGGAGCCATGGGTTGAAGATCTAACAGAATTATTGAGCCGCGCGCGGCAATTTACCGGCAAATGCCGCGTGCGGTATAACTCCTACAAATGCCGCACCGAGTGCAGACTTTGTCGATGGCGTTTCATGGGGCGATTTTGAGCTTCGAGCACGCCTGTGCAAGGGAAAAGGAACCCCGGCAGCAGATGCGGGGCCCGGCAAAAACCGCCTTTGGCGAAATTCACTTAGCCCCCCTCAATTGCCGGAGCAGACCTAGGGCACCGGGGTGGCCGGGGGCGATCGCAAGGGCGCGCCGGGCGGAGTCTGCGGCTTTCGCGGGCTCGTTCATCCGCAACTGGACGGTGGCCAGCGCGAAGGCCGCGTCCGGGCTCCGCGGCATGAGGGATTCCGCTTTTTCCAGCGCTTTGGCGGAGGCGGGGAGGTCACCGTAGGCGGCCTCCGCGAGGCCGAGGTTATACCAGGCGCGACCGAAATCGGGAGCGAGCGAGACCGTCGTGCGCAGCAATTCGAGGGAGCGTGTGGAGTTGCCAAGTTCAGCTTCGAGGAGGGCCAGCGAGTAGGAGGCGTCGGCATTTTTGGAATCGGCCGCGAGAGACTTTTCAAAATACGACTTCGCCTGCGGGAGGCGGTCGGTCTGATACATGAGCTGGGCGGCCTGCTGGAACATTCCCGAGGAAGGATCGCGGGCGAGAGCGAGCGAGGTCCAGCGATCGACATC
>Ga0194053_10000516_pt1 | contig 28877 bp, 31 predicted proteins | sample SepL228m_MetaG_FD_161684 | JGI IMG/M metagenome (GOLD analysis project Ga0194053, IMG submission 161684) | Anoxic zone freshwater microbial communities from boreal shield lake in IISD Experimental Lakes Area, Ontario, Canada - Sep2016-L227-8m | ecosystem: Environmental > Aquatic > Freshwater >... | reverse complement strand
CAGTATAAAGATTCTTTACCCGATAACTAATGTATAACGAATTAATAAATATTTATTATCTCAATCTCTTAAATTAATCAAAAGAATTATGAATCGTATCATATTACAGATCGTCGTTATTATGAGAATGCAGGCACTTGGAATAATATCGTCCGCGGCCGCTAGTCGTCTCGGAACTCCTCTGTTTGAGGAACTAGATATACTAATGAAAAAGGAAGATAAGAATGCCATCGATGCTTCATTGGAATTAATTGAAGAGATGTTTTCCTACAAAAAACAAAGTGTGTATAACATTGGTTGATTTAACTTCCGGTTAGTACTTATTATTAAGTTACAAACTGTGAAAAAATATGAAGTCAAAATAAAGGAAGTCAATTATGGATATATCATCGTTGACGCCGATGACCCAAAGAAGGCTACTGAAATAGCAGTACGAAAATATCATCACGGTTTAGCCGTCATGGATGATGACCCTAACATTGAGACAAAGACTATTCGTGAAATATTTCCTATTGGCTTCCACTAACCAAATTCTCAATTATTATTAATATAACTTCAAACATGGAACCAAAAGAAAATACAAAACAGGCAATAATATATTGCCGTGTGAGTGATGACCCAAGCCATACAGGACTTTCCATCGAATCCCAAGCCAACATCTGTGGCGAAGCCGCGACGAAAGATGGCTATTCGATACTCGAAGTAATTAAAGATGAAAGCCGTAGCGGTGGCACTTTAAAGAGGCCTGGTATCCAACAGGTAATTAAGCTAGTCCTGGCAAAGCAAATCTCCGCCGTCTATGCCGTGCACAGTGACAGATTCGCCCGCAACGTCATCGACCACCTCAATATTATGGACTTGTGTCGAAAGAATAATGTTGTAGTTAAGTGTCTCCAACAGCCTGACATGGATGATTCCGCCACTTCTAAGATGGTGAGTACCCTATTAGCTTCGGTTAATGAATTCCACCGCAACATCACATCAGAAAAAGTCACCATGACAATGAATGAGAAAGCTAAAGCTGGCTTTTACCCAACGTACGCACCAATAGGATATCGTAATATAAAAAATCCCAATGCATCTGTTAGCCGTATGGGACAGAAGATAATTGTCATTGACCCCCAATCAGGCCCGTTGATTAAAAAGGCTTTTGAACTTTATTCAAGTGGTAATTACAATATATATGAGCTGAATGATATCCTTTATGAAAAGGGTTTGCGGACTAGACTTGGAAACAAGCGGTCTGATAGTCATATGTACGAAATGTTAAAAAACAAGTTTTATTTAGGTGAGGTAAATTGGGGAGAAGTACATGTGAAAAAAGGACAACACGAGCCACTTATTTCGGAAGAGCTTTTTAATCAAGTCCAAAAAGTATTGGCTTCCAAGAATAGACACGCTTGTCGTCGAAGAAAGTTTACTTGGCTCTTAAATGGAACTGTACGTTGTTACACACACGGGTGTCGCTATACCGCAGAATGGCACTTAGGAAAAAATAAGTTTGCATATTATCATTGCACCAACAAATCTGGTTGTGGTAAGTATATTAGGGTGGAAAAGTTGGAAGAAATTGTTGCACAGAAATTCAAAATGCTTGAGTTTAATCCACTGTTTATTGAGAAAGTCATATCTAAGGCCAAAGCCATATTCTATGAGAGACGTAAAACATATGAAGACAAGCGAAAGGAATATATCAATCAGCGGACTGCATTTGAGCAGAAAGAAAAGATTGCATTGGAAAAGTTATTCTCAAAAGTGATTTCAGATGATGACTTTACAAAGGTAAAATCTCAAATCGTCCAAGAGCTTCAAAATATTGATGACAGATTGATAGAACTAGAAAAACAGAAAAACGTAAACGTAAACGTCGCTCAAGAAATAATTAGTCTCACAAGTAATATCTACGATTCTTATCAAAAGGCTTCTCCAAATCTCAAACGACAATATCTCGGCTTCTTTTGGGAACGCTTCGAGGTTGCCGATGGAATTATAATAAAATCTGTTCCATCTATGCTTTTTGACCAGCTTTTGAAACTTGAACAGGTGTATCAAAAAAGTGAAAATAGCGAAATAGCTATTGTTTCCAACGAAATTATAAATTCTGCTGATTGGTGCCGAGGACCAGGATCGAACTGGTGACCCTTCCCTCTTCAGGGGAATGCTCTACCAACTGAGCTACCTCGGCGGGACAAATTTTCAACTTCTACCAAAACAGCTACCTCGGCAATACTGATTGCAATGACTTCATCTGCTGCAAGGCGGCGTTAGCGGAATTTACATCACCTTGAATCGCACCAATTACATTTGGCAACATCTTCATGTATGGTTCGATGAAATAATACGAGCCAACGCTGATCGCAATGATCACGACCCAGTAGAAGATGCTAAGGAGTGTAGATATTCTCCTCGAACGACGAAGGCTTCGAAGAATACTATTGTTTTCTTCAGCCAGCTTATGCGTTTGCGTGAGCAATGACCTTTCTTCTGGAGTCATTGGAACACTATAACAGATTTATAATAAAGGAGGAAGTGTGTTAATCTTTCCATGTGAGTATCAAGAAAAACGCGCGCCCTCGTAGTTAAATGGATATAACTGCCCCGTCCTAAGGGGTAATTGTAGGTTCGATTCCTGCCGAGGGCACCCGACCAAAAACATCCGAGTTTATCTCGGTGTTTTTGTGTTGCTGGAAGCATCGGGTGGAATCGAAGGCCGGACTGAGCGAAGCGAAGGAGGCGGGGTCGCAGGCCGAGCAAAGCGAGGACCTGTGACCGATTCCTGCCGAGGGCACCCTAAATTCCGAGAAACGAACGAAGTTTGGATACTTTCTGTTTGTCCTTGATACTCTTCTCTGCTTTGTCTATCTTTTCTAGATAATCCATCCCCTCTTTCTGGATTTGAGCTTTTTGTGTTTCGCTATCTATCTTTTTATCTAGAGCAGCATCGAAGAATTCAAACATTATCTTTTTTTGCACATCTTCAGGAAATTCCTTTATGTGCTCTATTAGAAAATCCTTGGCTGCATCTTCATTGCCAGTATTGAAGATCTCTGTGAGCTTATTGTATAAGTCTGTGATGTTTGTGGTACTCATTTATTTTGGTGGATATTTGATGAATAATAATGAAGGCTAGTTGAGAGAAGCTTTCTTTTCTAGTAGGAAAGATTCGAATATTGCTTGGAAAATAGTATCCCAGAATCCTCCTTGTCTCTTTGAGGCCTGCTCAGCTTTCATGTCATCCAAGAAATAGTCACGAGCTTTGTCTTGCTCTAGAGCAGACATTTTGTCCCACATCTTCTTATTCTTACCATTTCTATCAAAGAATCCCACAGCTTTTTCTTCTTCCCATCTCTTTAATATTTCAGATTCTGTGATCTGTGGAGTAGATTCTGCATCCTTGAATCCTCTTCGTTCATTCTTGGTCGGTTTTCCTAAGATAGCATTGGCCAAAGCATTTCGCATATCATCATTACCTTTGACTGTTACAGCTAACATCTTGCCTATATTTTTCTTGTGTTTATCAAGCTCGGCGAATGCGTTGTCAATCTCAGATTTCTTCCAATTTAATTTTTGTGCACCTGGCTCTGATAATGAGTTCGATAAAATGGAATCTATAAACCTCTTCGTCTTTCCCCACCCACCTTCACCCCACGAATTCCTCTCAAATGTCTCGAGTGCCTTCATTCTCTCTTTCTCATCCTTAATAGTGAGGACTTTCATGTATTCATCCTCATTTATATTCCTTTCTTTGCACATCTCCTTAACAGAATCATCCAATTTCTTGAAATCACCCTTTTTGAATTCTTGCATCTTCTCTATCTTCTTCGCTAGTTTATTGAAACGATCCGGATCAGTCATAGCCAATTCTCCTAATCGATCTTGAACAACATCCGTTAGTTTGTCAGGATCGATATGTTCCAATAATTTCTTGAAACTAGGATCATGCTCACCAAGCTCGGCTACCATATCCGGTGTAATCTCTTCTTTTATATTCTCTACCTTTTGCATCTTCTTATCGAAAATCTCTCTGTATTTGGATAAGACATCAATATCAGCTTCGTTGGGTTCTCCTTTCTTCAGACGAGCCATAATCTTTTCACTATCTGGACCTACTTCATAATCTAACATCTTACCAAGCAAATCGCTCTTCTCTTTATCCGCTATGATCTCCGCTGTGGTAAGCGGTTCACGATCTTCCTCTGGTTCACCAGCTTCTTGACGCCTCTTCTTTTCCTCTTCAGCTTTTATTTTTTCCTGTTCTTGCTTATATACTTCGATTGCCATGGTATTTATTGCTATTTATAAGATTAGTAATAACTATGCCCAAAGTCTACCACGACGAATATGGGGTGTAAATCGCATGACTATTGTGAAAAATGGTCGGCTTGATATAATGGTCGCAATGAAAATCCTCATCGTAGAAGATGACAAGGAAATCGTTCGCGTAGTGCGAGACGGTTTGTCGTCTGACTCGCACATTATCGAAATTGCTGAAGATGGAAATGATGGCGCTTTCTTGGCTAGAAGCTATGAATATGATCTCATTATCCTCGACAATTCCCTGCCGAAGAAAAGTGGCTTGATACTTTGCAAGGAAATCCGCACTAGTGGAAAATCTGTACCAATAATATTCCTCTCAGTAAATAGTGATACGGAGACTAAGGTCGCAGCACTTGAGAGTGGTGCAGATGATTATATGACGAAACCATTTTCTATGTCTGAATTGCGCGCCAGGATAAAAGCTGTGGCTCGCAGACCAAAGATGGTGTCCACGTATAACCTGTTAAATATCGGTGACTTGGCGCTGAATGTTGATAAGCAGATTGTGACACGGTCTGACAAAGTAGTGGCACTGACGAAAAAAGAATTTAATGTCTTGGAATACATAGTAAGAAATGCTGGAACTATAGTATCTCGTAGTTCAATCATGGAACATGTATGGACTGCCGACAGTGATCCCTTCTCAAATACAGTTGAGGCACATATCCGCAATATAAGAAGAAAAATCAATATTGGCAGCAAAAAACCGGACATGATAAGAAATCTCCCAGGTAGAGGTTATATCATCGAGGCATAATCCCGCCTATAGCCTATAGCTTTCTGCTGGTCTTCATGGCTTTTTGAGAACTTTTTGAGCGTTTCTTCATAACTTTTTGAGTGAAATTTTACCTCGGCGACATAGACTTATAGAGGTTACATGTCGATGTAGCCCTTATAAAATAGTTTTGATGCGTGGCATCATCTTCCCAATAAAATCAACCAGATAAACCGACATAGATCTGGACATAAAAACAGCCAATAAAATCACATAGGCGGGCTTATGAAGTATAAGCATTACTTAAGAACAAAATAGCGCGTCACAGGCAAGTGCGTGCTATTTTGTCTTCTTATGATCGTCCTGCACATCGCGGGCTGCTTTGCGATACGCACAATAATCACAAGCCTTCGCCGGCTTGGGAGTCGTATTCGACATGAGACATTCTTTCATATTCACGAGCGCCTTCTCTACCCAAGAATCATCGCCAGTATACGGTATTAAGTCTATATCAAATTCCAATTTTGCGTCGAAGGCGGCGCGGTCGGTTTTGCCGTTGCAGTATACAAAATACCCAGTCTTGGAGACATTAAAACCATTTTGTCGGAAGAGCCACTGATATACTTCCATCTGGCGCTTATAACCAATCTGCCATTCCTTATCCAAAGTTACTTTCTCCTCTTTGCTAGTCGACTTATAGTCAACGATTATGACTTCGCCTTTTTCATTGATCCAGATATCATCGATCGCACCAGTCACCAGCAGATTCGTATCTGGATGTATATATGTGATGCCTTTGAAATTACTCCTCCAGATATCCATATTTTCATGAGCATAAGGTATAACACCATTGAGACCATAAGCTTGCATCAATGGATGTGGTCGCTTCTTTGCACGATGAATATCGAACTCTTTTTTCAGCAAAGCATCGACTGCGGAGTTCAGCGCAAAAGGAAATCCTGGCGGTCTAGCTGTACCAAGTCGACAATCTAAATAGAAACAAAGCGGACAATTCATGAACAAATCTATCTTTGTGCGACTAGCACGAAAAGGTTCTTTCGATTTCGGATCAAATAACCTACTAGTTCTGCGCGGATTATAGAAGTCTGACATGTCTAAATGATAACACTAATTTGTGCTGCTTGTTGCCACAGTCACGCTTTCCATAACCATCTTTGTGAGTGGCTTATCTCCATCGTCTCGTGGAGTTGTAGCGATAGCATCGACAACATCAAGACCTGAAATCACTTTGCCAAATATTGTGTAGTTGTGAGGAAGCGCAACATCTTTGTGCATTATGAAGAATTGGCTACCGTTCGTATTTGGTCCAGAATTTGCCATAGCAACAACACCACGGACATAGCCAGCTTTTGCTGAAGGAGTATTTGGATCGAGTTCATCTGCGAATTTATATCCAGGACCGCCCATACCTGTACCAGTAGGATCTCCACCTTGGATCATGAATCCCTCGATGACACGATGAAATATAAGACCATTATAGAAACCTTTGTTTGCAAGTGTTATGAAATTTGTCGAAGCTTGTGGTGCATCCTGATCGTAAGTCTCGAAGACTATAGTTCCCTTATTTGTTTTGATAGTGACTGTATGCATAGATTTTGGTTTTGATGTTAATGAAGCGGTCGAAGTCGACAAGTTATTAATAGAATCGGTGCTATTTACGTCTACTGGCGTCACATTGGATTTCCTGTCTGTGAAATACCACGCTGCACCGATAATGATTATCACGACGATTATCAAGCTAATTTGTTTGTATGTACTCATTTGTTTTTTATTTGTAGCATTTGTATTCAGAGATTATACAACTCCTTAGCTTTGCTTACAATAAGTTTCTTGGCATCTTCGAGCGAAGCGGAAATCGTGGCGCCAGCTGCGGCTTTATGACCGCCACCACCCAGAGCTGTGGCCAAATCCCCTACTGAAAAATTGACTATATCTTTTGTACGAAAACTGCATTTGACCTTTCCAGGTGTCTGTTCTACTAGAGACGCAACAATTTTCCATTCGGCGACAGTATTCATCATACTAGAAATAGATATTGGACTTCCACCTATACCAGCTACTGTGATCTTCTTTTCGGCAAGCTTAGCATTTGAAACTCCTGATATGGCCAATTTGCCACCAAGGAAAACTTCTACTGAATCCAAAGCTACTCCACAAAAGGCCAATCCTTCCGGAGTCTCAGAATTTTGCATACCGAGTATCAATGAAGAGAATTCCGGATATATTTTCACTAAAGAAGCTACAGTTTCATATGTTTTGAGACTTGCATTGCTAAACTTAAATCCACCTGTGTCTGCATATATAGCAATAAACAAGTTAGCCGCCATGTTGGCTGTTATTTCTACGCCAATCTCATTGAAAAAATCAAATAGAACCTGACCTGTAGCCGATGCATCTGGCACTATCAAGCTCAAATCCGTGAAGCCGGAATTCGATGGATGATGATCTATGGCTATAGACTTGATTGGTAATGGAAAGACAACCTGCTTGAGTTTGGAGATCTGGTTTGTTGAAGAGACATCCAGGAGTATAAACAGATCAAAATCTTTCAGATCGACTTCACAGAAATTCTTAGCGACAATATCTTTTGCACCAGGAAAATGCATAAATCCTTGAGGAATTTCCGAATCCCCTTTTATGACGGTGACTCTTTTACCAAGACTTTCCAGAGCGAATTTCATAGCTAGATTTGAGCCGACGCTATCTGGATCAGGTGATGGGTGGCAACACAACAAAATAGAATTAGCTTTTTTTATCTCTGACAATATAATATCTGATATTTTCATGGCTATACTATGGCACAATATGCACTGATTTTCCATATCAGATATACATAAATGCTATGATGTACTGTATGCAATCAAATACAGATGAGGAATTAGTCGATCTTGTAAAAGATGGCGATCATGAGGCCTTTGGAATTTTGACAAGAAGACATGTCGATCATATATATAACTTCATCCGCCAATACACAACTTCATCTTCCTCACAAAAGGAAGACACTGACGACATTACTCAGGAGACTTTCCTCAAGGCATGGAAACATATAGGAGGATTCAAAAAGGGTAAAAAATTCACAACCTGGCTTTTTACTATAGCCAGAAACTCTGCCCTCGATCATATAAAAAAGCGCAGAGCATTCTCTTTCTCAGATATGGACTCCTTCGGTGGAAACGATGACGAAAGTGAAGGTGGCGGTGATGGTAGATTTGCTGAGACATTGAAAGATCCCGAACCATTATCACCAGAAATATTTGAAAGAAAAGAGCTGGCGCTGGAACTGACAAAAGCCATGGATACGCTGCCTCCGGACTGGCGAGCTGTCCTTGTTATGCATTATACGGACGATATGACCTTCGAGGAGATCGCTACTGTCATATCAAGGCCGATGAATACTGTGAAGAGTTGGCACCATCGAGCTATACAGAAGATAAGAGAAATTCTTACTACGCACCATAATGACTGATTGTATCGTATAAACACTAAGCAAATGCAACCAAATACACATATAGACACCAACTATAAGAGACTCCTGACAAGCGCAACATCAACAAAAGCGCCTGGTTATATCTCGGTTGGTATAGAGAAAAGTATACACAAAGCCCAAGTCCAGAGAGACATCATAAGAGGTATTAGCTATGCTATCGCGACATGTTTAGCTGTTGCGGCATTTGTCCCAGCATTCAAGTCTCTATTAGACGCGATGATAGGATCAGGTTTTACTTCCTACGCATCTGTATTGCTAACAGATGGAGGTAACCTCATAGGATCATGGAAAGAGATCGGAATGGTATTAGTAGAGTCATTGCCTATGTTAAGTCTAACTGCGGTGGTGGCATTGCTCGTTGGTTCGATCTATTCATTCAATAAAAGCTTCTCATACATGAAAGATCTTCGTACATTGCAGATATAGTATCCAAATATAATTTTAATAATAATTTAATAAAAATAAAAACATGAAAGAAATACTAAAACATCCACATACAAAAAAAGTCATAAATATTTTCGGTGTCATCCTGGTCGCTCTAGTCATATTTTCCGCTGGAGTAACTATCGGATTCATCAAGGGTGAATTCTCTGAGAGATGGGATAAGAACTATATGGGAATGATGGGTGGTCCACGATCGCCTTTTCAAACATTTTCTGATATAGACAACCGAGCACCTTCTCCACATGGTACAGCTGGTCAAGTGATATCCTCGGGCAATGGACAGATAGTTGTTCGAGGACCTGGTGAAATGGAATATATAGTCATCGTTAGTCCACAAACAATAATCCGTCAATTGCGTCAGCAAGGTACAACTACGGATGTTGTGGTCGGATCATGGATAACCGCTATAGGATCACCAGATGAGACTGGTCGATTGGTAGCTTCTTTTATAAGGATCATGCCATCACCACAAAAATAAATATGAGTACAAAACTTCTTTCCAAGATAAGAGAATATGCTCGTGCACACAAACTGATAACGACGATCATTGTACTCGCAGTGATTGGTGGTGGATATTACTGGTACAGATCTATGTCGACCTCCAGTACTACACCACAATATGTTCTGAGTCCTGTACGCATAGGATCGATTATCCAAACAGTTTCTGGTACTGGCCAAGTATCTGCCTCAAATCAGACAGATATACAAAGCCAGGTATCTGGCACAATAGAATCCATAAACGTATCCGTCGGACAAACAGTATCAGCTGGAGATTTGATAGCTACTATAGACTCTACCAACGCCAAGATGAATCTAGACAATTCACTTATTTCCTTCGCCAAACTAACCGAACCAGCAAAAGCGGCAGATATATCAAATGCGCAAAATAGCGTCGCAAAATCTTACAATGATGGTTTTAATTCTATGTCATCCATATACTTAGACTTACCAGCTATCATGACTGGAATGAAAAGTCTCTTGTATAGCCAGACTGGATTCCTATCAGACCAGAACGCCAACAGTCTTTCACCTACAAGTCTCTCCATGCGCAATGAAGCCGGTACAGCGTATGATGCAGCGGCAACACAATATCAGAATAGTCTGAGTGAATTCCATGGTCTGACAAGAGAAAGTGCGACATCTTCCATAGATTTTGCTCTCACAAATACCTTCAAGACAATTCAAATGGTAGCAAAAGTAGTAACAGCTGCACAAAACACTATTACATTTGTGGTAAATACCCAACCGGATTATCAATCCAAGAATGCGACTGCAGCTGCGGCCAATGCTAACTCGTGGACGAGCCAAGTGAATTCAGATCTATCAGGACTTATGTCCGCTATAAATTCTATACAGAGCTCACAAAATACTTACTCAACTCTTATAAATGGTGCTGATCAATATGACATCCAGACTGCAAAGATAGGGCTGGAACAACAACAGAGGACATATGCGAACTATTTCATACGGGCTCCTTATGATGGAATCATTGGTCGCATACCTGTAAATGTCTATGGTCAAGCTGGTGGAGGAACTACCATGGCTACCATAGTCGGAACAGATATGATGGCCACAATATCACTCGATGAGGTCAATGCTGCAAAAGTCAAAGTCGGCCAACCAGCTACTATTACCTTCAATGCTATAAGTGACATAACTGCGACTGGTACAGTAAGTGTAGTTGACCAAATCGGCACTGTAACATCTGGAGTGGTGTCTTATGGAGTCAAGATAATAATAAATACCAAAGATAGTCGCATAAAGCCAGGTATGAGTCTGAATACAAATATAACTACATACGAGAAAGATGGTGTAATAGTAGTTCCATCAGGTGCTGTGAAGACACAGAGTGGTAATAACTATGTACAAGCGTTCGATCAAGCAACCGTAAAACAATACAACAATTCCAACACTCAAGGTAGAACCGTGACTATATCCACAAATACTCAACCACTGCAGGTCACTGTAGTAACTGGCGATTCCGACGATACAAATATTGAGATTGTCAGTGGTCTAACCAGAGGACAATTTGTAGTGACCAAGACCATAACTTCTGGAAGTGCCGTCTCAAATACAGCAGCTCCAAGTATTCTATCTAGTCTCACTGGTAATCGCGGTGGAGGTGGTGCAAGGCCTGGCGGAAATTGAAAAAACTAAATGATTGAAGTAAAAAATATCACAAAGACATATAAAAATGGTGATAATGAGACCCATGCTCTTTGCGGCGTCTCGTTCACGATCGACGATGGAGAGTTTGTGGCCATCATGGGTCCTTCAGGATCTGGAAAATCTACACTCATGCATATTCTTGGGGCTCTAGATACACCAACATCTGGTACATATCACTTGGATAAGCACGATGTTTCAAAACTCTCAGATGACGAACTGGCAGACATACGCCGCAATCGTATCGGTTTTGTATTCCAGTCATTTAACTTGCTCCCGCGAGCCACGGCTCTACGTAATGTCATGCTTCCTCTTATATATTCCGAAATACCAGAGAAAGAAAGACTAAAACAGGCTCGAGCTTCCCTTTCTAGTGCTGGATTAGATGAAGATCGATACAACCATAAGTCAAATCAACTCTCTGGTGGACAGATACAACGTGTGGCTATTGCACGCGCTCTCGTAAATAATCCGTCACTTATCCTGGCAGACGAACCTACTGGAAACTTAGACTCGCATACAGGAGATATTGTGCTTGGGACATTTCAACATCTAAACAAAGAGCTCAAGAGAACTATAGTGCTTATAACTCATGAGCGGGAAGTTGCTGAACATGCCGATAGAATTATTTACATAAAAGATGGACTTATTGTTGAAGACGGTAGTGGTCATGATAAGAGAATAATAAATCAAGGAAAAAGAAAATAATGACTACAAAAGATATATTACATGAAACATTTTCAGCACTAACTGCCAACAAAGTGCGCACCTCTCTTACTATGCTTGGAATAATCATAGGTATCAGTTCTGTCATAATAATGGTGGCTATTGGTCAAGGCGCACAAGGATCTATTCAGGCCAATATTCAATCCCTGGGCTCAAATCTGATAGTCATAATGCCTGGAGCACAAAGATCTCTCGGATATGGAGCATCTGGAGGACGCGGAAATTCTCAGACTCTCACTCCAGCGGATGCTACAGCAATATCCAGCCAAATAGCCAATATCGCAGAAGTATCTCCGGAAGTTTCTGGACGATATCAAGTCACCGCAAAAGGTACTAACACAAATACTACTGTAAATGGGGTCACAGCTGCTTATGCTGGTGTTCACAATATACAAGTCAATGATGGTAATTTCATCACCGATGCAGATGGCAAAAATCTCTCCAGAGTCGCTGTCATCGGTCCAACCACTGCCAACGATCTCTTCGCTACTGGTACAGAGCCTGTCGGTCAGACAATAGCGATAAAGGGAATGCCCTTCACAGTTATCGGTGTGACTGTTTCAAAAGGTTCAAGTGGATTTAGTAATCAAGACGATGCCATTTATATACCCCTACAAGATGCGCAGTTATTCTTGCTCGGAAAAACAACTTATCTGAACACATTGAGCATATCAGCGACTTCACCGGATGTTATGACTCAATTACAAAATGACATAACTACCCTACTCTTGGAAAGACATGGAATCAGTGATCCTACAGCCGCTGACTTCAATGTTATGAACCAAGCCTCCATAGTCTCCGCAGCATCCAGCGTCACTAGTACATTTACCATGTTGCTCGCGGCCGTCGCCGGAATATCGCTAGTCGTCGGCGGTATCGGCATCATGAATATGATGCTCACCACAGTCACCGAACGCACTCGTGAGATCGGCTTACGCAAAGCTATCGGTGCCAAGCGTCATGATATAAATATACAATTCCTAACAGAAGCTGTGATACTTACCGTCATTGGCGGTGCCATAGGAGTTCTACTCGGTTGGAGTGCCGCTTACGCTGTCACCGCGCTCGGCATATTGCAAGCGTCTATTTCCCTCTCCTCGGTATTGCTCGCCTTCGGAGTTTCGGCAGCCATAGGTATAGTCTTCGGTTATTATCCTGCTCGTCGTGCATCCAGATTGAATCCGATAGAAGCGCTGAGGTATGAGTAAAAACATGCGGCAATTGACTACAACCTCCAAGAGTAGTATGGTAAATCCCAGATAGCGAGCTTCCCCTTCACCTATCTGGATCGACGAAAGTTTGTAGAGGCTGAAACTTCTGCGAATGCCTGAAGCCGTTGGTTCTGAACCGGGGATGGAAGAAAGTAGGAAGAAAGATGAACATTGTAAAACTAGTTAGAATGAGTCGGGAGGAAAACCCAAATCCGCGGCTTACAAAAATGTCTGTGGACTGGGGAGGTTACTTTAATCCTGTCAGAGGGACTTTGACGCTCTGGCGGATATACAAATTCACCGCGGTCATTATCGCGCTACTGATTGGTCATTGTATCGTCACCTATGCGTTAAACATGCCATGGGTTATAAGCAAAACCGATGTGAGTTTGTGGGGCTTTGTTGGGATAACTCTATCAGTAACTCTTTGCGGGCTGATCATTGATATCCTCAAGTCACCAAACTTCCGAGACGGCAGACTATTCATCGATGCTATATCAATCCTTGAGAAGGTGGTGGGAAAACCATCGAATCAATTAGGTGAGGCCGACCACTTGGAGGAGAAGGCTCGTGCCTATCTGGCAAATCTGGCTTCTGCTGTCGACAGTTATGAGGCACTCGAGAAAGATAAGCGGGGATTAAAACCCTGGGAGACCCCGGAAGTGGCAAGAACGGTCATACGCAGACGTAAAGAGTTCAACTTACACTTCTCCATTCTGACGAGAGCACTGCCGGAAATACCGCAAAGTAAGGGTGAGTATTATCCTGATAAGGCGACCATCAAAAATACCGAAGAAGTGGTTCGCGCTATGCTCGAAGACTAAACCCAACCCCGTAAGAGAATCCCGAAAGGACCTCTTACGGGGTTCTCTTTTTATGTTAAAATAATGCTATGAAAACAGTTCTCATCACTGGAGTTGGGCGCGGCATCGGCTGTGCACTCGCGGAAAAGTTCCTTGCCGATGGTTTCGCTGTGATCGGCACATCCATGACTGGAAAGGTAGATTTCAAACATAAGAATCTGACTGTACACCAACTCGATCTGACATTACCAGAGACAATCGATCGTTGTTGTTCAGATATAACCAGAGCTTGCCAAGCGTCTGGTCGTGGCATCGACATTCTTATAAATAATTCCGGAGTTATGTTCGACGAAGACGAAACAGAGGTGGTCATCGACAAGCTTCGCAAGACATTGGAAGTGAACTTGATAGGCGCCATAGACTTTACCGAACACATTCTTCCTGTGATGAACAAGCTCGGACATATAGTCAATGTCTCTTCTTCAGCCGGATCATTGTATGACACAGAGTCTATAAAGAGATCACGATTCCCCTATCATTATCCGGCTTACAAGATATCCAAATGTGCATTGAATATGTATACGCGTTCATTGGCTCTACGCCTCACACATGAGGATACTGGCATAATAGTCTCTGCGGTCAATCCAGGCTGGGTCAAGACAGCTATAGGTGGCGACGAGGCCGACCTGACACCAGAACAAGCCGCGGAAAACATCTATAAGCTCGCAATTTCGGTTCCAGAAACAGGACAATTTTGGTTCAATGGAGAGAAGTATCCGTGGTAAAGAAAAACCGGTCGTCGAGCGACCGGTTTCGACCTTTCATTTTGGCCAGAGTTCATCTGGGTCACGATAGAACACTTGCTTGCCATTAATGTTCACAGCATGAATCCATGTCTTCACAAAAAAGACACTAACAAGATCACCGACATGGGCCACTCTTCTCGGTAGAAGACGGCGCGAAAACTCCTGACGGCTTCTATCATCTCTTTTCCTGTTGTTCCAAAAAACAGAAAAATGTAACTGACTAACCTCGGTTATCAATCCGTCACGCCGCTTGATTGGCCCATGAAAACCCTTGGGTCGCACTGGAAACGGACCGTATTTGTTCTTCTTCAGATCGCGAACTCGTCGATTGAGCCTTTTATGAATATCCCAGTTGACGTGACCAAACCAACTCATACTGTCTTTGTCTCCAGAAACAGCGACGACAAGTGGGAACAATCCGAGGATATCACTCTTACTACAACGACCAGATCTTCTCTCACAATGCAACGCACGCAAGAGAGTGCTCGCGAAGTGTTGCGCCTCTATTTCAGATACTACCTGGGTACTTTCCTTTCTTTTAGGGAACATTTCATCAAGGAGATTTTCAACTTGTGTGGAATAAGCGTCGTCGGCTAGCATTTGAAGCAATTCCCATATTTTTTGCTGGTTCATATTACCCTTTCTTGTTTTATTAAAGTTCAAACTATTTCTATTCCAAGAATATCCCACAGCCAAAAATAATCTAGTGAGGACGTCCTAGATACCAAACAGACAAAGCTAGCTTATTTTTCTACTTGTTTAGACTCGTGGAAGAATAGAGGCATTTTATCGATCGTGCCGTCTTTTATAGATTTCAAGATTTTAGACACGGACTCTATGGAATCGACCCTCGGTTCATCATTTTTCAATGCCTCATCCAAAGTAACCCACTCATTGGTACCAAATTCGGTATGGGTCTTCAAATCTCCAATGACTTCATCTGCATAGCAAAGACAATAAATAATATCCGAAAAAAGTTCCTCACCAACATTCAAAATCCTTCTCTCAAAACCAAGGACTCTAAAATCCGCGCTCAGTCCAGTTTCTTCTTGAAGTTTTCGTTTGGCGCCATCGAGTACTTCTTCGCCTTTGCGGACACTGCCGCCCATGACTCCCTTCTTACCAAATGACGGATGTCTCTCGCGCACCTGATTCAATATCTGTATGCTATTTTTAGAGTTTTGGCTGACTATTGTGATCACGTTCATCTTGAATAGGTTTGCCACCTCACCTTTGGGATTTAGAGGATATTCGTCTGCAACATGCTTTATACCAGCCGTAGATAGCGAGTACCCGTCATCCTCCTTCAAAACCAGACCTTTCTTGACCAAAAACTGCAGATGATAATTGAAAAGATCGCTGGTAATATCGCCCGGCTTCATATCGCTATATCGAAGCTTTTGTGAGCTTAGAAGACGCGTCAGTATTTGATTTTGGATGTTTGAGGCCATTGTGGTCTATAATTTCTTGAGAATAAAATTGAGATAATTTCGTGATCCTGGCTTGAATTCTTCGAAATAAACTTTGGCAAATCCGGCATCGTGTAAGATCTTTTCTATCTCATTTTTCTGATAATAAGCGAAAAGTCTCGGTTTATCAACTCCAGAGCTTATATTATATTTTTCCTCATTACCTTCTATAAGTCCAAGACCAAATACTCCATCCGTCTTTAATATTCTGTGAATTTCAGCAAGAGCTGCGGACATTGAAGCTTTCGGAATATGAAGAAGCGATGTATAAGCCCAGGCACCATCGAAACTTTTATCAGTAAAAGGGATTATCATGAAATCTCCGACTACAGCTTCCAAACCTCTCTGTTTACACATTTCAATCATAGACAGAGATGCGTCCAGACATACGACGGAACAGCCGGCATCTTTCAAGATAACACCATCTCGTCCTGGTCCACTACCGACATCGAGGACTTTGCCGTGGCCAACATTTTCTGTGAATTTCGAAATTATAGTCGCTGGAAATCTCTTCCAGAAATCAGTGGTTTCCAGATCATATTCCTTAGCGAGCTTATTGTAAGTATCTATAGTTTTGTGGTCCATATAAATATATATTATCTATTCGTGATGTGATCAAAAGCATATCTTAGCGTCCCTCCGACTTTTTTGCCAGGGTTAAATATACCCTTCGGATCCCATATCTTTTTTACTTGTTCAAACAAACTGTAGACTTCTTCGCCGTATTGCATTTTGACGAAAGGTGTACGGATGATACCGTCATTGTGCTCACCTGTTATGGAGCCGCCGAACTTATGAACTAGCTTATAGACGCGAACGGATAGCTCTTCGATTATCTTATGAGATTTTGGATTATGTAGATCCATAAGTGGAATGATGTGGAAATTACCATCGCCAACATGTCCAGCTATAGTATAAGTCAATCTGTATTGATCCAAAATATCATAAAGTTGTGGCAAAAATTCCGTAAGATGTTCTGGTTTGACTACAAAATCATCTATGAAAGGCGCTGTGCGTAGTTTACTTGCATGTTTGCGTAACATATTGAAGCTCTCACGACGAATCACCCAGTATTTATTGGTAGCAGCGGCAGATCTAGTCACTTCAGTGCTCATACCCATAGCCCTGATAGCTTTCTCGGCCTGCTCAGCAGCATATACGGCTCCTTGCGGTGTATCAGAGGTGAACTCCGCCATAAGGACCATTTTCGGCACACCGCCGCGTATAACTGCCCACAGCTCAGGTAGAAAACTGATAGCCAGACGAAATATATTGCCCTTTAGTTGTCCAATTAGAGAAGGTAGAAATTTCACCGCCACTCGAAATGTGTGGTCGTCATAGGACTCGAAACTCTCTGGTCTGAACTTCATTATCTCTGCAGCTACGTGGCCTAGACTCTTCATATCCTTCAAGAAAACAACTAGAAGTCTAGAATGTGGCTTCGGCTTTATAAGAGCAAACTCTATCTCTGTCACTAAACCCAATGTCCCCTGTGAGCCGACAATCATCTTTGTTAGATCAAAAATCTTTTCAGTACCGCTTCCTCCTAGTGCTGGTCGATCATACATGACATTCCAGAGATAATACCCGCACGAATTCTTCGAAACAGTCGGACGAGCTTTTTGTATAATATCGTAATTCGTATCTATAAGTTCATGCATCTTGCGATATATCTCGCTCTGTATATTCGGAAATTTCTTCTGTTGTTCCAATTCTTGAAGTGTTAGTGGTCTGAATTCATATTCTTTACCATCTGCCAAAACTACTTTCAGTCGACGAATATACTTCTCAGTCTTACCGTAAGTGAGCGTCTTTTCTCCACCGGAATTATTGGCAACCATACCACCAACCGTGCAAATCTCACGCGAAGCTGGATAACTTGGAAGTATTTGACCACCGTGAGCAACGGTCGCTTTATCGAAATCTCGATAGTACACTCCGGGTTCGACGATAGCATAACCATCTCCAACTTCTTTTATATGATTGAAATATTTATTAAAATCTACTATGACCGATTGGCCAAGTGGTCCACCACTCATATCTGTACCAGCTGAGCGAGCAGTAATATTCATCGAACCTGCCAGAGAATGATCACTGACATACTGCACAAGTTTACTGAGAATATTAACATCTTTAGGCTGAGCCAATGCTTCTGGTTTCACTTCAAATATGCTCGCATCATGCGATACATTGAAAAGTGTCTGTGGAAATATATCAATCTCACATCCAGTGAGCTCTCTTATCTCTTTAGCATTGATCACGTTTGTATTATAGACTTACTTACGACCAGCGCGCAATGCATTGATTATAGGTATGAAGTCTGTCAAGAAATTGTAAGTAGCAGCACCGGCTGGACCAAGCAGTCCTAGTCCTGGTATGCCGACAGTCACCCAGACCAACCCGAAAGCATTTGTAATACCCCATATCCAGAAACTGGCAACCATAACACGGCGGACTTTCTGTGCCATAGATATTATCTCCGGGACCCGATCTATATGATCCTTCATGATTGTGACATCGGATGCTTCTATCGCCGCATCAGCACCTATACCACCCATGGCGATGGAGACATCGGCTAGAGCTAAACTAGCAGCATCATTTACACCGTCTCCAATATACGCGACTGTACTCTTGGTAGAACTGTGTTCTTTCTCAAATTTGCGAATAAAGTCAACCTTACCTTCTGGTGTTAGATCTGAATGATAATGTCTAAGATTCAATTCACGGGCTATAAGTGAGGCTGCCTGGCTATTGTCTCCGGTCAGCATATGCCATTCTAGTACACCAACTTTTTTAGTGTCGGTAATTATAGTTGTAGCCTGTGGACGAAGTTCATCAACATATGAAAGCAGTCCGACAACTTCCCCATTTATTGAGAGGCAAACTATACCACGGCCAGAATCTTTCTCTGTCTGAATATCTTTCTTGACTACTGCAGAAATACGCGAACCACGCGCCTCCATGAAAGATGCGCGACCCATCAACATAGCTTCACCGTCATGACTAAAAGATATTCCTTGTCCTGGTATCTCTTCTAACTCATCCGGCAGATGCGGCTTGATACTATAAGCAACGGCATATTCCATGATTGCGCGCGAGACGGCATGTCTAGACTCGGCGGCACCACCGACAAACCTCTTGGCTATCTCTTCGCGAGTCCAGAGACCGTACATCTTCACATCCACCACCTTTGGCTTACCGCGAGTAAGTGTCCCCGTCTTGTCCGTGAGTATATACTTAACCTTAGAAAGCTGTTCGAAAGCGCTGGACCCTTTCACTATAACTCCACGCCTAGCCGCATAAGCAATAGCTGCTGTATAAGCTAGTGGTACTGCCACCGCAATATCATCGGCACAGACGACCAATAAAATAGAGAGAATTATCTTCGGGTGTATGCCATATATATACATGCCTATAGACAAAACTAAGGATATGACTATATACCACTGCGTAAATCTATCAGCAGCCAGTTCAGATTGATTCTTATCTCGACTTGCCTCTTCGACCAAAGAAACCATTCGTGCAAGAGTAGTATCTGCACCAACTCTTTCTGTCTTTACAATAAGCGATCCGGATTCATTCATTGTCGAAGTGAAGACCTTGTCACCATTCTTCTTCGGCACAAGTTCGCTCTCACCAGTCAGAGTTGATTCATCTACTTCGGCTATACCAGACATCACAATTCCATCCACCGGGATACGATCGCCAGATTCTACCAAGACAAGGTCACCTGTTCTGACTTGGCTTATATGTACTTCTTTTACGGTGTCACCGATACGGATTCGTACTGATTCCACATGATATTTCATAAGACTCTGGATCGTCTTCTTGGCTCTAGCTTGAGTGATTTGATCGAATACACGAGCAAAGGCCAGCATCAGAGTGATAAATGCCGCGGAAGACCATTCATGAGATATAAGAGAAAAAGCTAGAGCTATAGTAGCTAGCATGTCTACAGATATTTTCTTTTTTACAAGAGTCTTCAGAGCACTTATAGCTACAGGTATTATTCCGAAAAATGCCAGCGCTGCCATAACCTGATGAAGCCATGGTGTTGTAGAGAAAATTTCTGATATAAGAAGAGATCCTGTTGATACGATCAGAATAATATCAAAAGTCATAAAGAACTTTTCTTCAAATTGAGCTAGGGTTGGAAAGTGTTTCGATGACATTTAATTTAGCTTTGTTATATCCCTTGGAAAAAATAATTGGAGCGTCCACTCGAACATTATGCGCAAGCGTTTTTTCAATGAAGCAAACTTCGATAGATATGTAGTGCGCCATATCCACCATGCAAAACGACCTTTTATGATGCGATTGAATACTTCACCAACAGCAAACCATTTACCGACAGAGACCAAACTACCATGCGACTTATACGAAAAGGTCTTGAGTGTTTTTTGATTTATAGATGCCATAATATTGTCCGATACAATATCAGCTTGTTGAACAGCCACTTGTGCTAACATCGGTTGAACACCAGCCGTATCACCAAGAGCAAAGACGCGCTCGTCATTGTTTACACGAAGAAAACTATCTGTATCCAGTCTGCCGTTTGTGGACATAGTCGATCCAGCATTGGCCAGACCATCACTACCAATAAAATCCAGTGTTATGGATTTTACTCCAGCAGCCCAAATCACAGTAGAGGTAGGTATAGTGTCAGCAACAGAACCGGTGGTCAATGAAAGTGTGTGTGAGGTGACATTGATTACTCTGGCATCGAGACGGACATCAACACCTTTCGCTTTTATATGATCGAGTACAGACTTACGCAGGACTGGACTAAATTGTTGTACAAGTTCCGCGCCAGCATGTATGAGAGTGATCTTGACTTCATTTCTATCAAAAAGGTTACTGTCAAAATAATAACGATCTACAATACCATGCACAAATTCTGTGAGTTCAGCGACAGTTTCTACTCCAGTCGGACCACCTCCAACCACAACAAAAGATAGGAGCTGGGCACGTTCGATCGGATCATCACACATCACAGACTCTTCAAAACAATCTATGATATGTGTGCGAATATTTACAGCATCACTTAGACTTTTCAGTGGTAAACAATATTTCTCTGCTCCTGGTATACCGTAATAATTCGTCTCGGCCCCAGTTGCGATCACTAGATAATCATAAGGTAATGTATGTTGTGAACCAATACTAGACATATGGACTCTATGCTCTCCAAGGTCTACTGATTTGACGATCCCCTGACAAAGAGCTATGCCAGTACCAGCGAAAACTTCACGAAGCGGTTCAGCAACACTTGTAGGACTGAGCGAACCAGTGGCCACTTCATGCAAAAGTGGTGTAAACAAAAAATAATTGGTCTTATTTACGATAGTGACATCTATAAGTCCTGCTTTGACATGCTTAGCAAGCTTCTTGGCAACATAAGTACCACCAAATCCAGCGCCAAGTATAACTACATGAGGTTTAAGCATGTATTCATTTTAACATACTCACGAATCTTATAATCCCGCCAAACGGATTGCTCCAAACAAAACTGCTACACCTACCAATGTCATAAGAGTGGTTAGAAATTTCGGATGAGCATGTTGACTCTCTGGTATAAGATCGCTAGCTCCAATGTATAGGAAAAATCCAGCAAACAAAGCAAGGATGATACTGAGTCCTTGTTCTGGAACCCTGAAGAAGAGTGTCGCCACAACACCCAAAACTGGCGCGATAGCATCTGCTATAAGCCAACGAAAAGCGTGCTTGGAACCATTCCTCAAAATCATATTCACTGTGTTTATACCATCAGAGAAGTCATGTACCAAGACGGCCACTGCGACAATAGAACCGATAGCTGTCGAGACTTGAAAAGCTAGACCAATAGCCACACCATCCAAGAAACTGTGTAGACATAAACTACCAGCACCTAGTATTCCACGCGAATGTTTATTCTCAACATGATTAATCTCCACATGACCACTGTCATGTTCGCTTGAATGATCATGAAAATGCAAAAAGATGAGTCGATCGAGTAAGAGATATATTATAAAACCCAGCGCTGTTATCTCCAGTATTGTATTGTTTGAGAAATATTTGCTACCAAGATCTAGTGATTCCGGAATCAGATCGAAGAATGCTACAGCAATTACCGCACCAGCTGAAAAACCTAGAATAAGGTGCAGCTTGTCTTTCAATTTGAGAGCAAAAAGTCCACCAAGGAGCGTGGCAAAAAATGTAGCTATTGAGATTAAGATAATTGTACTATTCATATCGTAATGCCTCTATCGGACTCTTCTTCGAAGCCTTACTAGCCGGATAACCACCAAATATCAATCCGATCAAAGCTGAGACTCCAAAGCCGAGTCCAGCACCTCCCCATGGAAATATGAACTGCCAGTTAACACCCAAGCCCTTCGACAAAATCAAAGCAATTATGAATGCCAGCGATGAACCTAGAATAATGCCTATGATACCACCGAGAATTGTCAGCATAACCGCTTCTATCAAGAACTGCCACAATATATCTCCATCTGTAGCACCAAGCGCCTTGCGTAGTCCGATCTCGCGGGTTCTCTCTGTTACCGCGACGAGCATTATATTCATGATGCCGACACCACCAACAAATAGCGCAATAGAAGCCACAGCAACAAGAAACCAAGTCAAAGCTCCGGTTATAGTCGATAGACGATTGGCTAGATCCTGTTGTGTTTGTACCGTAAAGTCCTCTTTCGTCGAATCGGTTATTCCGTGCGAGTCACGCAATGTCATACGTATATCATCTGCCGTCACGGTAACTGCCGCATCGGAAACTGCCTGGACAATGATACGTTGAAAATACTTTATACCTAGCAGATAATTCTGCGCTGTTGTATATGGGACGATAGCCATGCTGTCGAAGTTGAAGAGAGATCCCCCACCAGAAGGCGGTAATGCTGCAACAATCTTGAAGTTACGTCCTTTGATCTTTATTTTCTGACCAACAGGATCCGCGTCAGCGTTGTCGAAGAGATGCTCAACAACTTTCGAACCAATGACCACAACATCATTGCTTGAGACTACATCATCTTGTGTGAAGAAGGATCCATATTTAGGATTCAAGTCAAATATACTGGCCATGAGATCCGTAGCTCCAAATATACTAACCTGGTATGTATTGGCTTCAAATGAAGCTATATCAGCACCCAAGACTGTCGGCATTATGGACTTTAGGCCTGGGACATTGGCCTTATTCTGCAATGCCACAAGATCCTTCGGCTTCAAGGAATCACCATATAGTTGTGCAGAGTCGGATGGTCCAGTCGGTTCGCGACCAGGTATGATGGCTATTGTATTTGTGCCGAGACCTTGAACCTGTCCCAAAATAAGATCTTGCGCACCAGCACCAAGCGACACCACCAACATGATAGCTGTGATACCTATCACAATACCTAGAACAGTCAGAAAAGATCGTGAACGATTTGTAGTAAGTCCCGTCAATGCTGTTTTCATTCTGTGGCGTAATGTCATATTCTTTGATAATTATCTGCTTTATTTAACATATTCAGCATTTATAGACATGCGATTCTTCACCAACTGATCACTTTCTATAATACCGTCCATGAGTCGTATTATACGCTCAGCATGTTCGGCGGTGGATGTCTCGTGAGTTATGAGCACAATGGTTCTACCTTCTTCTTCATTTAGTTTTTGGAGGATAGACATGACATTTTTACCAGACTTAGAATCAAGGTTTCCTGTCGGCTCATCTGCAAATATAATGTCTGGGTTATTTATAAGTGACCGCGCTATGGCTAGACGCTGTTTTTCTCCACCAGAAAGCTCTGAGGGTTGATGATTCATACGGTGTCCAAGACCGACTGCTTCCACTACTTTCTTGGCTCGTTCATCCCATTCATTTTCTGGAACATCTGAATATACGAGTGGAAGTTTAGCGTTCTCCAGAACAGATGTGCGAGGCAAGAGATTGAAAGCTTGAAATACGAAGCCAACTTTCCTGTTGCGTAGAGCAGCAAGTTCGTCACGAGAATAAGAACCAATATCTTTTCCGTCGAAAATAAATTTTCCACTGGTTGGATCATCGAGCATACCCAATACATGTAGAAGTGTAGATTTTCCAGATCCGGAAGGACCCATTATTGCCAAGAACTCGCCACGACGCACAGAAAAACTCACCCCATCCAAGGCTTTTGTATCAGTCTCACCATCATGATAAGACTTCTTCAGATTTTTTACTTCTATAATGTTCATAATAAACCAGTAAATTGTCTCGACCTACTTTATGTAAGTCACAACCTTATCACCGGCTACAATACCAGATACGATTTCTGTTGTTCCATTTGAACCCTTCAAGCCCAAGACGACATTTACTGCCTTATAGGTTTTTCCATCTTTGTTCATGACGCGTACAGACCTAGTTCCATCGCTATTTATGATAATAGCTCTGGTCGGAACATACAGAACGCCGTTATGTCTATGAGTCAATATATCAGTATTGGCCGTCATGCCAGAACGAATACGGTCATCTGCTTTAGTAAATTGCAAAGTTACTTTGTAGGTTGGCACACCTTCAAGCATGGTTTCAGCTGGATCTATAAATGTAACCTTAGCGCCAAATATTGTATCTGAACCATAAGCATCCAATGTCACCTCGGCAGTATCACCGACTGTGGTCTTAGCTATATCTGCTTCTGGAACATATGCTTCTATCTTATATAAACCTTCACTCTGAACTGCAAAGCCAGCCATTCCAGGAGTAGTATATTCACCTTCATGAGGATCTGCGCGAGTGACAATACCGTCTATAGGAGAATAAATACGGCCTTTTGAAACAACTGCACTCAAAGAATCAACTGTCGCTTGTTGTGCGCGGATAGATTCAGAAGACACGCCAGAATTCTTCAGGACGAAACTGTTGTAAACCTCATCATAGCCAGTCTGTGCTTGGTCCAATCCTGCCTTGGCAGTAGAAACAGATGAGACTGCTTGATTCAATGTACTAAGACCAGTATTCATAATAGCTATATAAGAATCGATGGTCGTCTGAGATAGACTGGAATTGCCTGGATTCAGATCATTTACAATAACAGACAAATTATCCATAAATATTTTAATACTAGACATAGACTTATCAGCATCACTTAATGCCGATAATGCACTACCTGTGCTCGAAGAAATCTCTAGACCCGTCTTCCATGTCCTGAAATAATCACTAACCAAAAGACGATTGGAATCTATAGCTTGTTTGTCTGTATCGGATTGTGTACGAATGTTTATTGTTGGGTTGGCTGATTGAGGATTCTTAAAAAAATTATCAGCGTAATTTACAACCGCACTTTGTGCTAAGACATAACCACTACTTACAGCATTTACGGCATTTACTTTTGCATTATTGAGAGCTGCACTGGCGGAATCAACTCTAGCTTTTTCCAACTGGAGTTCTTCTGGGCGTAGAGAACGAGTAATATCGTCCAGTTTCGCTTGAGCAGATGCCAAAGAAGCAACCGCATCGGCATTATCCAAAGAAGCTAGCAGATCCCCCTTTTTTACTTTGTCTCCGACTTTTACAAAAATGTGTGCTATGGAACCACTGGAACCAAAAGATAGGTCGGCCTTGTCAACTGGAGATATTTTTCCGGTCACACCAACTTTCTCTATCACATCACCAATAGTAGCGACTGAAGATTCAATAGTCGTGGCCGAACCACCTCGTAATAACAAGTAAGCTATAAAAATAACCAAAACAGAAGTCACAGCTATCACATATTTATTTTTGAAAAAGTGTTTCATATTTTATAAAAATTATTTAGATTCCGTCGCGATGATAGAATCTTTTGCCATATCCGTCGCGTTCTTAGCACCACCCTCTACCACTTGAACACCTATTCGTTTTTGCAACATGACCCTGACCTCTTCAGCCAAATCTGTATCTATAGGATCAAATATTGTATCTGTGCCATCTTTACTACTACTGTTGCTATGACCAGCAGTTGCAAGTACTAGACGGCTCACACCGAAAAACTGATATATGAGTGGCTTGGTAATATCGACATTTTGAATCTGACGATAAGGTATAGACACTTCTTTTATATCGAATATTCCTCGTCTTAATTTAAGGTCGAATTCTTCCATAGTAAATGTATAGTTGCGGTGCTCTATGCGAGCGATTATATAGCCAATGATGAACCAAAGAACACCTATCGCCAAAGTGATAACTGCCAGAAGAGAAACAACGGATGAGACAATATGATCCGAAGATATATTGCCATTAGAAAGAAATGTAAAATATCCTGACAGACCTTGACCTATAAAATCTTTCGCCGAGCCTAAGATAACAGCAAGGAGCATCAGAACTGCGGCTGTCGTCGTCTTCTTGGACAAAAGCAGTAACCAGGTCCTACGGCCTAGATTTTGCTCTACATTTGGAATAATCATGCAAACATTATAACACTTCAAGATACAAAAATCTCATCAGAAAAATACTCCGATTTCTCAAGCGACATATCATCACGGATAATCATATATTCAAATTCATAAACACCCTTAAATAGATCTGCTGGCACAAAAAACAAACAAGTGGCAAGTGCGTCAGCCAAAAGTGCTGTCTTGGCTGAAACCCAAACCGCTTTGATGTCTTTCGGTGAAGTCAGTGTCTTCGGGTTTATGATATGTGTAAAGTCTCCCCATTTACGACGATTCCCAGCTGAACCACAAATAGCACCATTGCCAAGTAAATAGACCCCAACTACCTGATCTTTGTTGTCTGGATGTTCAAGACCTATGCGGATAGAATCGCTACCCCTACGAAGAATATCTCCGCCAGCATCTATGCAGTAGCCAAAGATGTCATTATCTTGCAGGACATGGCCAATCAAATCGATGATATATCCCTTCCCTGCCGCTCCGAAATCCAACATGACCGGCTCCTTCACTAAAAGTTTAGGATGTTTATAATCAAGCACATCATCCCATGCTGGTGGTGCTTTCAGTTCTCCGGTCTGTTGCAAAGAATATTTCGCATCATAACCAGCATCCGATAGAAGTCGTCCTGCGAGTGGTGTAAAAAATCCACCAGTTCGGATATATAAATCATGGTACAAAGAAAGCATAGTCTCCGCATCTCGAGGCAATAAGAAAGTTCCAGCTTCTTTTGAAATCTTGGTGACCAGAGAATCATCACGAAAACGCGAATATACTTTTTCGAAATCCTCTATGCGTAGTTTTATCTTCGACAAGAGATCTGCTTCTTCGGCTTTATCTAGGTCTCTATATATATCTATATGCCATGTCGTACCTACTGCTTTGAAGTCAAATTGCACCATATAAAATAATGCTTGTGCGTATTAAGCTTTTGCTTGTGCTTTTATTTGAGAGAGGGCGTTATTGAAACCAATCGGAGTCAATGAGGAACCAGAAATTCTTGTCAGGTTTAAAGTCGAGATGTCTTGACCGACAACATATGACTGATAACCAGAGAGGAATCTGCTTATGTATTTCTGTGAAGTACGATCTGCTGATTGTACAGTAACAGATGCAGAAGTGACGATATCGTTAGCAATAGTCAATGTAACCAATAATTGGTCCTGTCCACCTGGAGACATGTATGATCCATTGGCAGAATAGGTGCCGTTTTTATAAGCATAAACAGATTTCTTCGTAATAGCAGGTGGTGGTGTCGTAGAGACGACTGGTTTATTGACAACTGCAGGTGTGTTCACTACCCCTCCATCCTCATCACTCTCTTCAGAATCTCCATAAGAAACCTGTAAAGGGGTTGTTGGTGCTGAGACTGGTGGTGTAACAGATTTTGAATGATTTCCAAATAATATCGTCGACCCTATCACTCCTACAATGACTACAACGCTAATAGCTATACCTATATTTTTTTGAGAAATTCCTTGTTCCATTATCTTAAATAATTAATCTGATTCTGTTTTCTTTGTATGCAAAGCAGATCAGGTCCATTCATAAATACCACAAAAGTTGCTACTGCCAAGCCGAGATCACGAACGCCAATCTCTCCATATCCAACGACCCACATGATATCAAAGAGATGTAGGGATAACAAAAGAGCTGCTAGTCTTGTCTGCCAACCAAAGAGAAGCATCAGACCGAAGACTAACTCAAACAATGCATTGAAATAAACCAGGACAGTAGCGTCCATATGTGATATAGATACAATCGAATCTGGAACAAATGCTGTCCATGCACTAGCATTTATGAGTTGCTGAAGACTAAACCACAAGATTACAGCTACCATACCGTAACGAAGCACACTCGGACTGTATAGTTCAATGAATGAAATGAATTTTTGCATATATTTATTGTACCATATATGTACGAGTGTATCGGAAAATTTGGTGCGCCACTACCTTGTATTGTGGGGTTTTTTGCGATATTCTGCATGATGTTAGTCAGTAGTCTGTAAATTGCGGGATCATGTACGGTTCTCTTAAAATACAACATTGCGGGATCATGTACGGTTCTCTTAAAATACAACATTGCGGGATCATGTACGGTTCTCTTAAAATACAACATTGCGGGATCATCTAATGGTAGGATGCGACTCTCTGAAAGTCGTCATCTTGGTTCGAATCCAAGTCCCGCAGCTATTTCGTTCGGAACAAACTCAAAATTTCCCGACGACAACGTTCGCTCGCCCAGCCCCGCTTGTGGCGGGGCTGGGCTCGCATTTGCGGCGGCTTCGCCGCCGTTCTGGGGCAAAATGAAGCGGAATTTAATCGTTTCGGGCGAGTAA
>Ga0194053_10000513_pt1 | contig 28953 bp, 19 predicted proteins | sample SepL228m_MetaG_FD_161684 | JGI IMG/M metagenome (GOLD analysis project Ga0194053, IMG submission 161684) | Anoxic zone freshwater microbial communities from boreal shield lake in IISD Experimental Lakes Area, Ontario, Canada - Sep2016-L227-8m | ecosystem: Environmental > Aquatic > Freshwater >... | reverse complement strand
TCAACAACGTTTCCCAAGTCAGCTACTTGGAGAGCGGAGCCATTATTCCTGCCCCCAGTCGGGTGGTCAGTTATCGGTTCCGCAGGTTATGCTGTCCGCGCCCTTTTCGGGTTCAACGGAGCGAGTAACATAGCAAAGTTATTCCAGAGCGCAACAGGTATTTCAAAAATAATTGCGATGCCTCGAAAAAGCTCCAAACACGCTTAAGAACCAGCCAAACCCGAGGGTTTTTACCCTCCCGAATGCATTAAACCCAACCACAACGTGCAAAACAACTCCGCCAGGTTAACTCATCCATGTCATTCAACCCATTTACCTCTTGACAGATTGCGACTTCCGAAGAAGCCCCGCCGCTGCAGCAATTTCCGTTTTGGCAGGTCGTGGGCCAGGTCTCCGACCTGCCGGCGTAGGGTAGGTCTCCGGCATCCCGCTGGAGTTTGGACATTCTGCAGCCTAAACGGGAGCCAATCCCGAAGGGATTGCATCTCTCAGCCCAGTGCGCCGGCAGAGCGCTTAGCGGCGACGGCGCTTTGGCTCCCGGCGTAGCCAATTCCGTACTTGAGGCGATTACTTGCGCGGGTCCCAGCGTGAACGGCTTCACCGCGAGCAGCCCAAAGCATGAGCCAACGGCCCCAGCACCTCCATAGCCCACGCCTTAGCGCGCACAAGGTCAACCCAAGCTGTGATAAACTCCTTCTCCGCTCGCCTCACCTCACTTGCCCCCCAGACTGGTACAGGACGCAGACTTGGATGAACTTTGAGTGGTGGGACACCCGATAAGCCCAACGTTGCAACGTTGAGCTTCTCGGCCATCCCTCCGGCATGAGGTGGGTCAAATCCGGGCGGCATTGGACTGGAATGTGCCCTTCCCACGCCGGCGCACGCACGGTTGCGGACAAAAATGTCCGCGCTCCGCAAAACAAATCGACCGCTGCGCGGGCTTCTCTTTTCCCAAGCGCACACACTCGGCCATTCTCCCACCCGCTCCGCAGCCAGGCGTCCCTCGCTCCACTCGCGCCGCCACGCCTGCTCCGCTCTCGCTGCTCAGCTCACTGACCTGGGGCCAGGACAACCCGGAACCCAATGAGGCTGCCCCCGTAGGACGGGTTGCCGTAGTAGCGGTACGCCGACCGGCAGTACCCGCCGAAGCCGTCCCACCAGCCGCCGCGGATCACGCGGGGCGAGCCCGATGTGGGACCACGTGGGTCGGTCTGCGAGCCACTCGAATACCCCCCATACCAATCCCAACACCACTCCCACACATTCCCCGCCATGTCATACAACCCATACCCGTTAGCCGCAAAATAACCAACCGGACTCGTGTAAGGCTCACCGCCAGTGGCGAAGGTTGCGTTGAACCCGTTCGGTCCCAAATCGTAGCTGTAGCTGCCGGTAGCTCCGTAGTAGTTGGCCTGGCTTTCGGAAATCGTGTCGCCCCACGGAAACCGATGCCCGCTCAACCCACCCCGCGCCGCCTTCTCCCACTCCGCTTCCGTCGGCAACCGGTAACCGCTGCTCCAATTCACCCAGTTGGTCTGCACAGCGCTCTGCCCACTCCGATACACCGCCGTCTGCGCCGCGCTGGTGTAATACGCCGGCGTCCGCCCCTCCTGCTCGCTCCGCGCATTACACCACTTCACACAGTCATACCAGTCTATCGTTTGCACAGGGTGGCTGGTCCCTTTCCCGGAACCCACATAGTCAAAACTGTAACCGTGTCCGATGGCCCACTGATACACCGTGTCCCACAGACTCTTGGTCACCAAATATTTATCCATATAAAACGCACTCACATACACCGTGTGCAGCGGCAGTTCATCGGGGTGTCCTTCGCCTGGGTCCATGCAGTTGCCCATCGTGAAGCTGCCGGCGGGAATGAGCGCCATGCCGGGCGGCACCGGACTGTTGGTCCCGAGCGCCAGCACACGATAAAACCGCCGCGGCGCTGGCGGCGCACCCACGTCCACAAACCAGTACGGGCTTTCCGTCACCACCAGGTTCGTCAACACCACCCAGTTGGTCTGGTTCAGGTTGGTGCAGTACTGGATTTGGTTGGTGACCCCCAGATCGCTCTGAATGGTGAACCTGGGCACCATCGCGGTGTCGGTAATTACTGGCGCCGCCCCCTGCGCCGCCATGCCGGCCCCGAGCGCCAAAGCGCACAGGCCCATCCTCATTGTTCGTGATTTTGATTTCATACTCTTGTTCCCTATTAGTTTTAGTCGATTTTCGATTTGTCATTGAGGCCAGTCCTCGCGCGGCATTTGCTCAGGGTGCCGGCCAAAGCTGCACCCGACCGCTCTGGTTGGTCCCCAGGAAATAACCGTCGGCCCCATTCTGTTCCTGCAGCAAAACGCCGTTAAACTGGTTTGTCTTTCCCAAGCCGGGCACCTTGAACCACCCGCTGAGATAACCGTTATTCGTGTTCACCGTCACCGCCATCGGATTGGCGCTCAGATTCAAAAACCGGTTCGTCGCCGTCAGCAATACTTCATTGGTGACCGGCATGGCCAGGTTCCCGCCGCTGAATACCATCACTCCGTTCGTCAGGGCCAAAACACGGTTAGTCTTCACATACAGATACGACGAGCCTGCAATCTCCGACAGGTTGGTGAACCCGGCGGGATAATACTTGCTGAGTGAGTTGGTCGGCTTGATCCAAGTGGCCGCCGTATTCGTAAGACCCGCCGACGGCGTGAACCTCAGCCATGCGATTAACGACCCCTGCCCGCTGTACAACGGCACGTATAGCGGCCAATCACCATCCTTCGACACCGGCACCGTCTGACCCATAACCGTGCCTTCCGCCAGCGCGCCGATCATCACCGCGTTTCCAGCCTTGTCCACGGTTACCGACCCGTAACCGCTCCCGTCGGGGCACCCAGACCCGCCTGCTTCGCCTGGCATCGCCATCGTGTAGCGTCCCGCATAAGGACACGGATTTGTAGTCGCATTGAACACGGCGCGGTAGGCATCCAGTGTTGACACCCACGCGGCATTGCTCACGGTGCCTGACAGGGTATCCGGGCCGAGTTGTAGGTCCAGAGCCAACGGACTGCTGCCCGTCTGCGGAACCATCTGGGCCAGATGTCCGCCCAGGTCAAACTGACCTGTAAACGTGTTGGTCCGCCCACCCAACAGCAGCTTGGCGCTGAAGGCCCCCCCGCTCCCCAGGGTTCCCGAAAAGAACCCGGCACTGCCTTGCTGGACGCCGTTGGTGTTGGTCTGGTCGTACACCAACCCGTAATAACTGCCCATAAGGGCGAGGAACGGGTTTGGAATGATATTGGCCTGCAAAACGAGATTTGACCGCATGACGAAGGTCAACTTGGGTGTGTTGTTGGAAAGCACGAGGGTGCCAAGGACACTGCCCATCCAGTTCGAGAACACATAGCCGGCGCCCGCAGTCGCCGTCAGCGTATTGGTCGTGCCAATCTCGAGCACGGCGTTGCTATAGTTCGGCGAGATGGTTCCCTTTCCTGTGGTGATCAGCTTCAGCCGATCACTCACCACATAGATGAGCTTCACGCTGTTGGTTGCCGACCGGTTTCCAGCCGCGTCTTCGGCGTAGGCCTGCACAAAGTTCGTCCTTGGCGCCAACGATACGTCCACCGACCAGTTGGCGGAGCCGTTGGTCATCGCCGCCAACCCCCAAACTCCGTTGGTCAGGCACCACACCCTTGAGACTTGCACGTTGTCTTTGGCCGTTCCTTTCACGGTGAACACCGCGTTGCTCCAACGTTGGTTGGCCGTCGGCGATGCGATCGTGAGCGTGGGCATGGTTACATCCAGAAAGTTTGCTCTAAACGTCAGGTTTGAAGCCATGACGAACGTTAGCACGGTCGAGTTGGTCGTAAGGCTGCCCGTCCAGTTTGTGAACGCGAAGCCTTGCCCCGCTTTGGCGGTCATTTTATAAGTGTTGCTGATTTGCAATAACGCACCGTTGTAGTTGGGAGTAACCGTGCCCAGGCCGCTGGTTTGAACCACCAACGGCGCGCTCAGCACATACACAAGCTTGACGCTGTTGGTCGGCGAGACATTCCCGCTCCTGTCCACGGCGTAAACTCGGAAAAGGTTGGTGCCGGGCGTCAGCACGACACAATTCGTCCAGTTGCTCGTGCCGATGGCGATCTCCCAGCCACCGTTGTTCAACTGACACAACACGTTTGACACTTGTACGTTGTCTTTAGCCGTGCCGGTCACGCAAAACACGGCATTGCTCCAGAGTTGGCCTGATTTCGGGGCCGTAATCGTCACCGTTGGCGGCACCGCCTCGGGGATGACCCTGACCAAATTGGCCGAAGCGCTGTTAGACCCGGCAATGTTCTGGACCGCGACGGAGTAGTTGGTTGGATCGATGGTCGGTTGGAGGTTGCTAAGCACCAAACTGCTGGAAGTCGCTCCGGTGATCGATACACCGTTGACGGACCACTGGTAACACAAGGGTGGGCTGCCCGCCGCCACGACTTTGAAGGTCAGGTTGCTGCCACTCGTGCCAATCTGGTCACGCGGCGCAGATGTGATCGTGGGGGGCGTATCTTGAGGGATGTAAGCGGAGCGAGTAAGCGTGAACTTGCCGATGCCCGCGGCGCTGGTAAAGGTGCCGGCGATGGTGGCTTTGATCGCGGTGTTGGTGAGGGCGCCGCTGTATTCTGTTCCGTTCATGCTTGATGAGCTAAAGCGACCGCCGTCATCGAGCTGGCCCGACCCGCCATCGTCCGGTTGTCCACTCGAATCGGAATGGCAATAGTAGAGCTGGCCATCGGCGGACAAAATCGCCGAGAGCTTACCAGTTCCGCCCGCGCCCGACGAGGTTCCGGCATAATAACCGCCGGCGCTCTGGAAAGCGCCTGCTTCCGGAGAAAGATTGCCTTGGATCCAATCCGACACCATAAAATCCATTGTGTCACCGGTCATGCCAAAAACCGAGCCATCGTGTTGGATCGTTCCCTGGGCGATAACTCCGTTGGTTATAAAGAACCAGCCGCCGCTCCCGGTAACCGGTGCGGTCCCGAAGATGCCTGTGCCTTGGTTATAACCATAGCCCACCAGAATTGCCTGCTGACCGGAGCTAACGAACAGGGCAAAGCCGCCATCAACGTCCCAGTAATCGTTGTAACATTGGCCTGTGTAGATGCCGGCGTAAGGAGTGGGAGCCAGCTCCTTTCTAAGAAGCGCCTCCGTGAAATAGGCCGGCTCATCCAAAAGTGTGCCGCCGAAGGTATAATCCGGCAACGAGTTCGAGACGTAGCGATTGGCGCTGAACTGCGGCAACAGGCTGCGCAATGACTTGGACCCGGCGAAGTAGGCCCCGCCATAGACGCGGCCCGGGTTGTTGGAGACAACCATCACCGGATGGTCCAGCGACGCCAGCGCGTTGGTCAGGGCGTCACGGAAAATGGCTTCTTTCGCCTCCTCCTCCGGCAACAGCTCAAAGAGGCCCACGCCAGGCTGACGATCGTTGCGAATGAAATCTGAGGCCGCCAGGTAGCTCAGGATCGCATTGGTCAATTCGGCCTTCGAGGCATCGAGATCGCTCTTGCTTATCAGGGCGAACAAACTGGGATAGTCGGCCAGCACCTTCTGAACAGTGAGTTGACTGGGCTTGGCGTTCCCAAGAGTCTGCAAATGAGTAATCACCACACTTAAATTGTGCGCGTTCAGCGTATGACCCGCAAACTCCGCCGCATGGAGCCCGACTCGCATGAGTTCGATGTCCCCCCAATCCAGCGTAACCGGCTGCACGCGCGTTTCGTCGGTCGTTAGACTCAGCGTGAAGGCTCGGTTCGTGATGCGGTTCAGGTTCGTCAACGAAGCCCGGATGGCGGGCAGGAGGTTTGTGTTGCATAAAGCGATTGCCTCCGCCGAATTGAGATTGGCCGGCAGCACCACCTGCCCGCTGTTGTTGGTTTGGAAATGGGCCGTCCAATTGAAAACATCTCGTCCGTGAGCCGACACCCCCAAACGATTGAGGGCGTTGCTGGCTCCCGCTTGTTGCGGCAGCAAGGCGAGCCGCGTGGCCGCGACCAATACATTGGCCGCCTCGTGGTTTGGCGATAACCCCACTGCCGCATTAAAATCCGCGTAGGCGGCCGGCAGGTTGGCGTAGGCGGCCGCATCATCGTTGGTAGCCAGCAAGGCACGGCCGGCGGCTACCAGGTTATCGGCGGTTTGGCCCGGCAGGTGCGAAGCAGCCGCCAGCAGTGCGATCGTCAACAGACTTTGTATCTTCTTCATAGTTCCTCTTATTGGTTTATAGTTAGCTTTTTAGATGGTTCTGAAATCAGGCTGCGCGTAAACAAATCCCATTGCTGGACGCCGCCCGGGCTTTCCCAGACGACCCGTCCGGTCAGCCCATTGAGCAGAAGCCTGGCTCTGGAAACGTGCAACGCTCCGGCATCGGTTCGAAGCGTGACATTTTCAAGCAGGCACGACTCTCCGTCCGTCCGGGTGGGCGGGTGGAGTTGTCCGGCCTGCAGTCGAGGCTGGACGTCTTGAGGGAATCGCACGCTGACATCGCGCCACTCCAGGCTGGTGCCGGGCCGGGCTAAAGGCGCTGGATTGACGCGGAAGCCGGCCGGCCAGTTTGTATTCGGCATGGATTCGGTGAACTCCAAGCGGACGCCTTGCACAACCAACACCGGCAGCAACTTGACGCGGAAGAAACCCAGCCGCCGGTTTTCGGTGAAGATTCTGCCAACCTTTAGAAGCGCAACCATCGACGATGAGTCGCCGGTGTAAATCCCGACCGTCACGTTCCTAGCTTCGGAAGTCCGGACTGCCGCCGCCCGGCTGCTCGACAGCGGCATCAGTGCCACCACCGCGCAGCAAAGTGCTGCTGCCCAGCGCCCGCAGCAGGCTGCAACATCCCAATTAGCCGCTCTGCATTTCATTGAGCGTGGTCACTATCACAGGTTGCTTTTTGCGACACAAGACATTTATTTTCCGTATTTAGCTGATGGACCGCAGACTCCGTTCCGTGTCAGAAAGGCGCTGGCAGGAAATCGCGAGGCTATCGAGACCCTGTCCAAGTGCCGAGACGAACCGCTCACGCGCGCGGATGCGCATCGTCGTAGGCCCGTTTGAGTCGTTCCATGGTCAGGTGGGTGTAAACTTGCGTCGTAACCAAATGGGCGTGACCGAGGAGTTCCTGCACGCTGCGCAAATCCGCCCCGGCGTCCAGCAGGTGGGTCGCGTAGCTGTGCCGCAGCTTGTGCGGTGTCGTATGCGGATCCAGCCCGGCAATCGCGAGGTACTTTTTCAAGCGCATTTGCAGGTTCCGGGGGCTGGCCGGAGTGAACATTCTTGCGTTCGAGAAGAAAACCGGGCCCTCGCCGGTCGGCGGTTGCGGCAGCGAGTTCCAGTAGGTCTGGATTGCGGCCAGCGCCGGATTGCCAATCGGAATGAGGCGTTCTTTTTTCCCTTTGCCGCGCACGCGCACCAGGCGCTCGTTCCAATCAAGGTCTGTCGTCACCAATCCGCAAAGCTCGCTAATGCGCAGACCGCAAGAGTAAATCGTCTCCAGAATGGCCACATCGCGACGGCTAAGCATGGCGGCGTCCGGCCGGACTGGATTTTCGGCGTCCGATGCGGGCAAAAGCTTGAGCGGCGCTGCCAGCAGGTCGGTCATCTGCGGCGGCGTCAGGAATTTTGGCAGGCGTTTGGCGAGCTTTGGCAACGCGAGGTTTTTGATCGGCGAACTGGCCAACGCGCCATGACGAACGAGGAATTTGTAAAAGGTTCGCAAGGCACTAAAGCGAAGTTGAATCGCTGCCCGGCCCAGATCGTGCCGGCCCAGGAAGCGGAGGTAGCTGCGAAAATCATCCCGCTGCAGCGTCTCCCAAACTGGCGGCTGCTGCCGCTCCTTCTGGTGCCAGCGCTGAAATTCGAGCATGGCCTGCCGATAATTGCGCTGCGTGTAGGGCGACGCGCCTCGGTCGGTGGCCAAGTGCTGGAGGAATTTAGTAATCCACTTGTCTTCTGGCGTCGTCTGAGCTTGGGTTGACTCGGATATTTCAGCCGGCATGGCTCTGGCTGGCCTCGGCGCCACGTTCCGGAAAATCGAAGGTGACCTTGCCGGAGTCGTTCATCACCAGGTAGGCCGAGAAGGCTCGGCCGGTCTTGCTGGAAATGAATTTGAGGAGCAGATCGGTCTTGCTTTCGGCCAGCAGTTTGGCCGCCTGCGCCCGGGCGATGGGCTGCTGCAAAATCGCCTTGTTGATCTTGAACTTGCAGGGGCGAGTGTCTGACTGGGACTTTTCACAAATGTAACCGTCCTCAACTTCAAACACCCGCTTGCGGCACTTCGGACATTTGCCTACCGCCTTCTGATCGGAGAAATCAATCTTAGGCGCAGGCTCTTTTGGTTCCTCCGTTTTCGCGCTTGCAGCCTTCGTTTTCTTTTCGCGCGGCTCGAATTCGAAACTGACATCCCCATCTTTGGCCACGAGGAAGGCTTTGAATGGGCGGCCCTTTTTCGAGATGAATCTCTGCAGCAAATCGGTCTTGCCCGTGGCCAGCAGCTTTTGCATCTGGGCGCGCTCGACCGGTTGCTGCAAAATGACCTTGCCGGATCGGAACGAGCAGGTGCGGGCGTTGCCGGTGCCCTTCTCGCAGACATAATGCATTGCTGTTTCAAAAACGCGGCTGCCGCACTGCGGACATTTGCCCACCGGCTCTTGTCCGGTGAAATCGACTTCTGCAACGACGCCATTGGCATCGGGTTTGTCCTGGCCGAAATCGAACTCGAACTTCAGTTCTGACGTGAGCTTGATGACTGCAGCGAACGGCTTGCCCGCCCGGCTGCGGAACCCTTGCAGCGGTCCGACCTGGCGTTTGGAAATGATCTCTTCGACCTCGGGAATTTCGAGCTGCCGTCCCGCCACGATCTTCCACAGGCTGAAGTCGCACTTCTGACACTGAAACTTCTTATAGTTCTCGAGTATCTCGCCGCCGCACTTGGGGCACGGAACCTTCAGTGCGCCAAAATCGCCCGGCACAGTATCGCTTTCGTGGCGCTTCGCCTTCGCCACGATCTGCCGGGTCATATTGGCGATTTCTTCCATAAAATCAGGGCGTTTCATCTGCCCGCGCGCCATGCTGCGCAACTTGAATTCCCAATTGCCGGTCAGCTCGGGCGAAGCAAGCTCGGGGATTTCCAATCCGCGCAAAAGCGTAATCAGCGAAAACGCTTTGGCCGTCGGTTGCAGTTCACGCGCCTGCCGCAGGACGTACTTTTCGTAAATCAAACCCTCAATGACTTGGGCGCGCGTCGCGGGGGTGCCCAGTCCCTTCTCCCGCATCGCTTCCCGCAGTTCTTCGTCCTCGACCAGTTTGCCGGCGCCTTCCATCGCGCTGAGCAGTGTGGCTTCCGTGAAGCGCGGCGGCGGCTTGGTCTGGTTGGCAATCACCTCGACATTGATGGTCTTGACCGTTTCGCTCGGTTGCACCGGCGTGAGTGTCGGGGTGTCATCGGTCTGAGCTTCCTTGCCGTAAACCGCCAGCCAACCCGCGTTCACCAGCACCTTGCCTTCGGACTTGAACGGCTCACCCTCCACACGCGTGATGCGCGTGGTCACCAGAAACTCCGCCGCGGGATAAAACACCGCCAGGAACCGCTTGGCAACCATGTCGTAAAGTTTGGCCTCCATCTCGTTCATATGTCTTGGGGCCAGCGAGGTCGGGATGATCGCAAAGTGGTCCGAGACCTTGGCGTTGTTGAAAATCCGCTTGTTCGGTCTCACCCAGCCGCTCTTGAGAATCTGGTCGGCAAAGGTTCCGTAATTGGTTCCGACCAACATGCCGAGTGTCTGCTTGACCGTGTCGAGATAATCTTCCGGCAGCGCCCGCGAGTCGGTGCGCGGATAGGTCAGCACCTTGTGCCTCTCGTACAACGCCTGGGCCAGCGACAAGGTCGTCTTGGCGGAAAATCCAAATCGTCCGTTCGCCTCCCGCTGCAAGCTGGTCAGATCATACAGCAACGGTGAAAGTTGCGTCGTCGGCTTGCTTTCTTCGGTGACGATCCCGGGCTTGCCAAGGCACTTGGCGCGGATGGCGTCGGCCGGTTTGACATCCCAGACGCGCTCAGGTTTCAGCTCGTTCTCGCCGTCCTTCTTGACAAACTTCTCGTCGAACCAGCGTCCGGCGTATTCACCCGCTTTGACCCCAAACGTGCCGTGGATTTCCCAATAGTCCTTGGACACGAATTTCTTGATGTGCTCCTCCCGCTCGACAAGGATTGCTAGCGTAGGCGTTTGCACCCGGCCCACCGTGGTGAGATGGAAACCGCCGCTCTTTGAATTGAACGCCGTCATCGCTCGCGTCCCGTTGATGCCTACCAGCCAATCGGACTCCGAACGGCAAACCGCGGCGGCGGCCAGCGGCAGCATCGAAGCATCGTCACGCAGATGCGCGAACCCATCGCGGATGGCCGCAGGCGTCATCGACTGCAGCCAGAGCCGTTTGATCGGTTTCGCGGCCTTCGAGTATTGCACGATGTAGCGGAAAATCAGTTCCCCCTCGCGGCCGGCGTCGCAGGCATTAACCAGCGCGCCCACGTCTGGCCGTTTGATGAGCTTGAGCAGCACCTTCAGCCGCGCCTCGTTTCGCTCGATGGGCAGGAGATCGAAATACGGCGGAATGATCGGCAAATGGGTAAACGTCCACTTGCCGCGTTTGACCTCAAACTGGTCAGGCACGCACAACTGGAGCAAGTGGCCTACCGCCGACGACAGCACGAACGCGTCGCTTTCGTAGTATTCACCCTGTTTCGTAAAACCGCCCAATGCCTTGGCGATGTCGCTGGCAACGGACGGCTTCTCGGCAATGATCAATGCCTTGTCCATATTAAGTCTATTGACACTAAAACCCTGACCGCGGATCGAGCAATATCCGCGCAAGTCGTTGGAAAGTGGCCCAGAGTGGTCTCTATGTCAAAGGATTCGTTTTGACAAAACACCCTTCTCACGGCTCATTCCTCAAGCAGACACTCAATTATGCGCACTTTTTTGGCCTTGGTTTTCGGCGCGGCACTGCTTGCCGCAGTGGCCGGCGCGGAATCACCGCGCTTTGTTATCGATGACGACGAATACGCCGATAAAGTCACCGACGCCAGCGCCAAACTGCTGAGGGATGGCAAACTCAAACCGGTGGCCGCCTTGCGCAGCCAGGTCCAAATGAAGAGTTTCCCCTTCCCCGTCAAGTTGGCCCCGCTTGCCCACCGTCCGCTTGCCGCGCCCGAGTTGTACGACCACTTGCGAGAGAGCACGCTGGCGGTTGGCAGCTACTACAAATGCCCGGATTGCAGCAACTGGCACTTCAACGGCGCCGCCGGTTTTGTCGTGGGCGAGGGCGGCGTCGTCTGCACCTGTTGTCATGTCGTGCAGGCCGAGGACGAAGGGGTTAAAGAAAGCTACTTGATCGCAGCCGACGCGGCCGGCCGGGTATTTCCGGTGCAATCGGTGTTGGCCGCCGACACCGACTCCGACACGTGCCTGGTGCAAATCGACGGCCCTGGCCTCAAGCCGCTTCCACTGCGTTCCGGTGTCCGCACCGGTGAACGGGTGTATTGCCTGAGCCATCCGGGCGGCTACTATTACACGTTCACACAGGGCATGGTGTCGCGCTTGAACCGCCGACGCAACGATGTGATCGACGAGCATGGCCACACTAACGGTCTGTTGACCCGCCCCGTCCTGCTGCTCAATGTCACCACCGAATTCGCTCCAGGCTCCAGCGGCGCCCCCATCACCGACGATGCCGGCAACGTCGTCGGCCAGGTCGCCAGTATCGCCGACGCCGGTGAACCCGGCATCGGCGATACCAATGCGCCTCCTTCTCCCAGCGTGCCCGTCCGCTTCTGCATCGCGACCGAGGAAATCCTCCGCCTGACCAAGGCGCGCGCGGGGGCCACCAATGAGGCGGCCGCCTCAAAGGCTCCCGCCGCCAAGCCGAAGCAGCGTGCAGCGCATTGAATCGTGCGCATCTTAGCATCACCACCAGAGCATGGCCCCAGGTGCTGGCTTCGAGTCGAACATGCACCGGCCGCATTTCCAACCCCACCGTTTTACACGTGCGAAAATTCTGTTCGACCAGCGCCAGATCCTTGACCTGGGTTTTGGGCTTCTGTTCCAGACGCGTGTTTTTTGTCTGTAACGATGCGCTAGCTTTTTCGCCCCGATTCCTCCAGTCGCCCCAGCAATCGGAGCAGGCCGTCGAGAATGGTCAGCGGATGGGGCGGACAGCCGGGAATGAATAAGTCCACGGGCAGCAATGCGGCAACGCCATTGTGGACCTGGGGGTGGCCGACAAACGGTCCGCCAGCGATCGCACAAGCCCCCACCGCGATGACAATCTTTGGCTCGGGCACGGCAGCATAGGTTTTCTTGAGTGCCAGTTCCATGTTCTTCGAGACGGGGCCGGTGATGAGCAGCCCATCGGCATGGCGGGGCGAGGCGACGAACTGGATGCCGAACCGGCCGAGATCCCAGCCGATGGTGCCGAGCACGTTCGTGTCCGCCTCGCAGGCGGCGCAGCCGCCGGCGCTCACCTGCCGCAACTTCAGCGAGCGCCCGAAAAGCCGGCGCAACTCTTCGCCCAGCGCCGCTGCCAGGCGCAACTGTTCCTTGCCAGCATCACCCAGCTTAAGATCCTCGCGGCGGCGCACCGCCATGCGATGGTCGCCGGTTTGCGTGATGGCCCCGGCGGAACACACCTTGACGCACTCGGCGCAGAAGATACAGCGGCCCAGATCAAGCGCGACGGGCTGCCTCGGCGGCCGCGTCATCGCCTCGGTGGGACAGACGGCCACGCACGCACTGCAGCCGGCCTGGCATTTCGCAGCTTCCACCCGCAACGCGCCGCCGTGGCCGTCGGGCAGCGCGGGGGCCGGGCCGGCGGGATAAGCCATCGTTTCGCAACCGCGCTTCAAACGATTCAGCAGAGTGTCGTGAACGAACATAGGGTGTCGGGTGGCGCTACAGGTCGAAGCCGCAGTAGCTCAGGTTAAAACTCTTGTTGCACACCGGGAAGTCCGAGATGGCCTGCCCACGCAAGGCGAGCGCCAGCCCGGTCCAGTTGTGGAAGGACGGGTCGGTGATCTTGTAGCGTCGCAACCGGCCGTCCGTGCCGGTCAGCGCCACGTGGCAGACTTCACCGCGCCAGCCTTCCACGAGCGCCACCGCGAGCGTGTTCGGGGCCAGCGCAGGCAGGGACGACAGCGTTTTACCATCGGGCGCCGCGTCCAACTGCTCCCGCAGAAATTCGCCGGAGCGTTGGATTTCAAGCCAGCGCACCCGGGCGCGGGCAAAGACATCGCCGTCCGGCCAGACCGACACGGGCACCTGGGCAAAGCGGAACCAGCCGGACGGGTGATCGAAGCGCACGTCCCGCACCAGTCCGCACGCGCGCGCCGCAGGGCCGACCAAGCCAACTTCGGCCGCTTGTTTGGCGTGCAGGTGGCCCGTGTGCTCAAAGCGCGTCCGTACGGACGCCGCATCCCACAGCCAGACCGCCGCTTGTTGCACTTCTGCCAGCGCTGTTTCGAGCCGCTCGCGCAGCCTGCCAAGACGATCTGGGTCCCCATCCCGCGGGCAGCCGCCGGGCCGCACCAGGCCGCGCCCAAAGCGGTTGCCGCAAAGCATCGCAGTGAGATTGAGAAAATCACCGCGAATCTTGCCGCAGGCCGAAGAGGTCGGCAGAAACGCCACGTCGCCGGCCAGCGCGCCAAGGTCGCCGGTGTGGTTGGCGAGTCGTTCCAGTTCCAGCGCGATGGCCCGGAGCCATTGGGCGCGCAACGGCGCTTCGGTCCCGGCCAGAGCTTCGAGGGCGCTCGCATAAGCCGTGGCATGGGCGATGGTCGTGTCGCCCGCCACGGTTTCCATCTGATAAACCGTGGCGCGATGCGGGCCGCCTGCGAGGGCTTCCTCGATGCCCCGATGCTGAAAGCCCAGCGCGATTTCGAGATGCAGCACTTCTTCGCCCGCGCACTGAAAACGGAAGTGCCCCGGCTCGATAATGCCCGCATGTACCGGCCCAACGGCCACCTCGTGGATCTCTCGGCCATCCACGCGGAAGAATTCTCCCACGGCGGGACCGGCCCCGTGGTCTTTGCGCACCGCCTTCAGCCACGGATGGTTCTCGGGAACAGCGCCGTGCTGTTCCCAGATTTCGCGCTCGAACAGGTGCGCCTGGGAATGCGTGGCGGTCAGCGATGGAAAGTTCCCGGAGAACGGTTGGCTGCGGGCGACGGCCAGCGTGTTGCCGGCGTCGAAGGCCAGCACGGCGACCAACCGCAACGCCCCGCCCTCCGGCACGCCGAAAAGGCTGCTCAGACGTTCGCCTCGATCCAACTCGGTGCCGACATTGCGGAGAAACTCAAGCAACGGCCACTCGGGCACGTCGGCCCACGGAAGGGCGTTACTGTTGGTCAGCAGGGCGAAAGGGGTGGTTCGGTTCATGGCTTCGGAGAAAGTTGGCTGACCGCCGCCGTCCACGCCTCGCGCAGCACTTCCGGGGTGGCCAGGCCCAGCCACAGTGACAGCAGCAGCAACACCACCGGTGGCACAATCACGGCAAGGGTCTCCCGGAACCGATGGGCCATCGCGCGCGCGGCATTGCGCGGCCGGCCATACACGATGGCAAACACCACTCGGGTCAGACCGAAAAACGCCAGCAGCAGACAGACCAGAAAGAAAGCCGCCGCCCACCCGTGCCCGGTGGCAAAGGCGCTCTTCACAATGAGCAGTTCGCTGAAAAACGGGCCGAAAGGCGGACAAGCCGTCACGGCGAATAGCCCCGCCACAAACAACGCCGCCGAACGCGGGGCGAGGACCGACATGCCGCTGACTTCGTCAATGGTTCGCCCGCCGGCAGCGCGGCGGATGTTGCCTGCGCTCAGGAAAAGCGCGCCTTTGGTCATGCTGTTGTTCCAGACGTGGAAGAACGCCGCCCACAGGCCGACACCACCCAGCGCTGCGCCGAAGCTGAGAATACCCATGTGCTCGACGCTCGAATAGGCCAGCATCCGCTTGAAGTCGCGCGCGGAAAGCAGGAACAGCGCGGCCACAAGGGTCGAAAACAACCCGATGACCAGCAGCGTCCGGCTGGCAACCACGCCGGCGCCCGCGGCATCCACCACCGCGCGCACGCGTAGCACGGCCGTAAAGGCCACCGTGGTCACGCCGCCCGCCAGCATCGCACCAACAATTCCGGGCGCTTCGCCGTACGCATCCGGTTTCCAGGTATGCATCGGCGCCAGGCCCATCTTGGTGCCGTAGCCGACCAAGAGCAAAACCCAGGCGATCAACACCCACGGGCGAGACAGGCCGGCGCCTTGGGCCATCAACGCCGTAAACGTCAGATCTCCCGCCCCGCCGCCGTGCAGCGAGGCGTAACCCAGGCAGAACGACCCCAGCAGGGAGAGCGCAATGCCGGTGCCACCGACCAGCAGATACTTCCAGGTGGCCTCAAAGGCGCGCGGGGTATTGTTGAAATGCAGCAGCGGCACGGAGCACAAAGTTACCGCTTCGGTCGCAATCCACAGCACGCCAAGATGCCGTGCCATGTGGGCCGCGCTCATAAGGCCCAACGCCGCAAGGAAACTCGCCACGAAAACGCGGTTCGGACGCTCGGCGCGCAATCGTAAATACGGCACGCCGTAGAACGCGCAGCCCAGGAACAACAGTGACACCGCCGGCAACATCGCCCGGGCCAGTGGGTCGTAACCGAGCCACGGATGGAATGGAGCAGCAGGCGGACGCAGCAGCAGCCCAAACGCCAGGAGCACATGCGCGACCCCCGCCACCGGCAAGAACCACGGACGCGTGCGGTCGTTCGGCCAGAGGGCCGACATGGCCGCTGCCACCAGCGGCACGATGATTAAAAGCAGTTCATTCATTCTCGGAGCACAGTCAGTTTCCGCGTGTCGAGCGAATCGAACGCCCGTTGAATGCGGTCCATGATGATGCCGGTCACAAACACAGCCACCGTCAGGTCCAGGAGGATGCCGCCCTCGACCATCAAAGGGGTCGAATGAATCAGCAGCAGACCGAAAAGATAAATGCCGTTTTCCAGGATCAGGTAGCCGCACACCTGCGAAATGGCCTTGGAACGTCCAATCAGCAACAGCAGGCCCGTGAGTACGGACGCCAATGAGCCGGCCACCAACAGGGACTCGCCATGCTCCGGCAGCAAGGGCAGCCGGCGAGCCAGCACCACGGCGCCGATCATACCCGCCGCGCCGAGCAGCAACGATGGCAGGAAGCCGATCAGTGGGTTTAGATCGCGGTCGATGTTGGCCGTGCGCATCGCCCGGCGCAGCAGCGCGGGGATCACGATGCCTTTCATGATTACCGTCGCGACGGCAATCACCAGCACCATCACGCGCCATTCGTTTTCTATCAGCAGCGGCATGATGCCCAGCACCATGCCTTGCAGCGCCGCAACGCGGATCAGTGCCGGCAGCCGACTGGTGCCCAGCGCGACGAGGTTCAAGCCCATCGCCAGTCCAATCAGCAGATTCAGCAGGTCATTCACGCCGTCCCTCCCTTCCAGGCCACCAGCAAAGCGAACACACAGAACAGAAACGCTGTGGTCAGCAGCAGCGGCACCCGGCGGAAGGCAGCCCGGGCCGTCAACGATTCCACGAGCCCGACCGCCACAGTCACTACCAGCACGCCCACGATCAGCGCCGCCACCGCCGCGCTCTCCGGCAGCTTCCCGACTGGGACCACCGCCTGGACCAGCAGGACGGAGAACAGCAGCAGCTTCATCGACGCCCCGTGCAGCACCGCCGCAAACGGTGGCCCGCTGTGGTCCAGCACCATCACCTCGTGAATCATGGTTAGTTCGAGGTGCGTGTTCGGGTCGTCGAACGGCACCCGGCAGTTCTCCGCCAGCAACACCGTGAACAGCCCGACCGCCAGCAGCGCCGCCCCGGTTCCGGCCGCGGGGACAAGCATGTCGCTCAGCACCAGGCTCCCGCTTTGCATGCTCAAGGTGAGCACCGCCGTGATCACCGCCGCCTCCGCCAGCACGGCGTAGCTCACTTCCCGCGCCGCCCCCATCCCTTCAAAGGCCGAACCGGTTTCCAGCGCCGCCCACGCAGTGCAGAACCGGGCCAGCGCCAGCAGGTAAACCAGTAATATGACGTCGCCCCGAAAACTCAGCGACGTGCCCAACGGTCCCAAGGGCAGCAGCAGCGCTGCCGCCAGCACCGCCACCCAGGCAACCGCCGGCCCGGCGATAAACCCCGGCGAGGCGAGCGTGCTTAAGACGACGCCTTTACGCCACAAGCGCGCCAGGTCGTAGTAGAGTTGCAGCACTGGGGGGCCTCGTCGCCCGGCCACCCAGGCCTTTACCCTGTTGATAATGCCCGGCAGCAGCGGCGCCAACAACAGCCACACTGCGAGTCGAGCGAGAAATTCAAGGATTGAGCTCATCACATGTTATCAAAAATAACCAGCGCTCCTATGGCCGCCAATCCGGCCACCAGATATAGAATGTAATCCGGCAAGTGCCCCTGCTGGCGCTGCCTCACCCAGGCCGAGGCGGCCATCACCGCATCGTTCAAGGGACCGATCACCCGCTCAAGCACGGTTTCCGGAATGCGCTCCACATGATCGGCGCGGCGCGGAAACGGTCCGCGTGGCCAACGCAACCGACGCTGCGGTTGCAGCACCCAGGCAAACCAGCCAACCGCCAGCGCGGAAAATGAGCCGCCAGTGTATTGCATGCGGGCCGTCGGGGCCGCGTAACCGCAATCCCAGGTGACCGCCCGACGCAGACCGTTCGCCCGCGCACGGAGCCACAACGCAACCGCCGCTGCGGCTACCAGAAATGCCAGCGCGGCTTGCACACCGCCCAGCGTGGCCAGTGGAGCCGGCGGTTGCCCCCCGCGCCATGCAGGATTCCACGCCGCCAGTGGCTGCTGGATGAAAGGCCAGACGACCACGGGCGCCAGCGCGATAAAAGTGCAGGCCGCTGCCAGACCCAGCATCGGAACACGCATCCACCAGCCACATTCATGAGCGTGCGCCGTGGTCTGAGTGCGGCCCGCGCCGAGAAACACCACCGCCGCTGCCTTTACAAACGCCGCCAGCGCGAGCGCCCCGGTCACGCCCAGCGCAATCGTGGCTGGTACGATGACGACAGCGACTTGCGCATGGCTCGCCGCCGCATCAAACAATCCCAGGTAAACCAGCCATTCGCTTACAAATCCGTTCAGCGGCGGCAGTGCTGAAATCGCCACGGAACCGAAGGCGAACAGGCCCGCTGTCCACGGCATGCTGCGCCACAGCCCGCCCATCCGGCTCATTTCCCGCGTGCCGGTGGCGTGCAGCACCGAGCCTGCCCCGAAGAAGAGCAGGGATTTGAATAGGCCGTGATTCCACACGTGCAACATCGCCCCCGCCATCGCTACGCGGCCCCAGGCTGTGTTGCCGTTGGCCGCGCCCAGCAGCCCGACGCCCAGGCCGATCAGGATGACCCCCATGTTCTCCACCGAGCAATAGGCAAGCAGCCGCTTAAGGTCGTTTTGCGCCAGCGCGAACGCCGCACCCAGCACCGCGCTGGCCGCACCCAGCGTCAGCACCACCCAACCCGCGCCCGCCGGGACTGGCAGCCAGCCGCTGAAGCGGACCAGGCCGTAAAGCCCCATCTTGATCGCCACCCCCGACATGATTGCCGAGACATGGCTCGGAGCATTCGCGTGGGCTGACGGCAGCCAGATGTGCAGCGGAAACATGCCGGCCTTCACGCCGAACCCGAACAAGGCCACCCAGAACAACGGAGCCAGTTCGGGATGGTCCCGCATGGGACCGAGTTCCCAGCTTCCCGTGCGCGCTGCCAGCAGGGAGAAGAAAGCGAACAGCCCGAGCGTTCCGGCGTGCGACGCCGCCAGGTAAAGCCAGCCCGCCGCTCGCGTCTGGGGCCGTTCCCGTTCGAGGGTGATCAGGAAATACGCCGACAGGGCGAATGCCTCCCACGCCATGAGGAAATGGAGTCCATTGGCGCACAGCAGGACCAGGCCCATAAAGAGGACCAGCACACTCCACCAACCCCGCCCGCGCCCGGCCGATTCCGGCCGCTCGCCATCCGGCCAATACTCGCGGGCATACACCGCCCCGGCGCCGCCCACGACCGCCACCAACGCAAGAAACCAGGCGCTAATTGCATCGAGCCGCAGATGCACGCGTTCGCTGCCCAACTCAAAGCCGCTCCGCCAATCCCATTCGGCGCTTCCGCCGAGCGTCCACAAAGCGGCCCCCAGAAAGGCCGCCGTGCCGGCCAGCGTCAGCCCGAGCCACAAGCGCGGGAGCCAAGCCCCGCTTAACGCAGCGGCCACCAACAACAGGATCGCAAACAAAATGAGCCGATCCATCGTCATGCTCGATCCTCACGCTTTGTCTCAGTGACGCCGGCCCCGTCAGCCGCCGCCAGCGCCAGGAAGATTTCTTCGTCCGGCGCGCTTCGTTCCACCAGGCCGCGAAGCGGTCCCTGCGTCACCGCCCGGCTGAGCCGGGCCAGCGTGTCCAGGTGCGCCCGTGGAGAAGGCGGGATGAAGAAGAACAGCCGCGTCACCGGCACGCCGTCAGGCGGAGGTTCCGTCAGCGCCAACGCCTCGCGCAAACAAAGCAGCGCAACCACGCCGGCATCACGGCCCAACGTCACCCGCGTGCTGAAGTGTGGCAGCGCGAAACCACAGCCCACCGGCGCCCAGTTAATGCCGCCCTTGCCTCGCAATCGTTGGCCCAGCAACGTGCGCACTGCCTGGGGAACGCTCGGCAACGCCGCCAGGACCCGTTCGAGAACTTCGCTCACGCCGGACGCGGGAACATCGCGCCAGATTCCGCCGATCCGCAGCATCGGCGCCAGGTCCAAACCGCTCGTGAAGGCCCCGTTCTCGGGAGCGAGAAAACCGGCCCGCGCGGTCAATCCGTGCGCCGTCGCCCAGAGGGCCACACACGCCCGGTCGAACAGCAACCGCCCACGGTCCGGCACAGAAGGCAACCCCTCGTCGCGGATCCAGTCTTCGACGACTTTTTCAGAAACGCCGAATGATTCGGCCAGTTCTACCACATTCAAGTACATGTCTTTTTAGGAATCGCTTGTGTTTTCCCGTGCGGAATTGCCTCTCTTCACTGGTCCCACGCCAGGGTCATGGCAGCCACCGCGGCCAGGCCGAGAATCAAGTAAAGGATGTAGGCATGCGTCCGCCCGTGCTGCAGCCGTCGGGCCACTCCAGATACCCACATCACCAACCGCGCGCATGGCTCGATCACCCGCTCCAGCACCGTTTCCGGCGTGTGCTCTTCAAAGGCTGCCCGCCGCGGGAACGTCGTTTCGGGCCGATGCTCGTGTCGCTCCGGCTGAAGAATCCACGCAAACCACTCCGTAATGATGCCGGCAAACGATCCCGCCGTGTATTGCATGCGCGCCGATGGCGCTGCGTAACCACAGTCCCAGGTCACGGCGCGCGCCCAACCGCCCCGGTGCGCCCGCCGCCACAGCCAGAGTGCGCCAATGACCGCCGACACGGCCAACACCACATGCACCAGGCCGAGCCTCGTCAAGGATTCCGGCGCCGGGACGTCTGCCCATGTGCCCCGCCACGCACCCACCGCCGTATGCACGGCCGCCCAAAAGACGAACGGCGCCAGGCCGATGGCCACACAACCCGCCGCCAGGATCAGCATGGGGCCGCGCATCCAGGGGCCGCATTCATGTGCGTGTTCAGCCGCTGGCGAACGCGGCGCGCCAAGGAACACCACGCCGCACACCTTCACGAAGCAAGCCAGCGCCAGCGCGCCGGTCATGGCCAGCAGCACGATAGCCGGAATCGCCCCCACCACCGCCGCGCCCGGTTGGTTGACGGCATCGAACATTCCCAAATAAACCAGCCATTCGCTCACAAACCCGTTCAGAGGCGGCAACCCGGAAATCGCGACCGCGCCAAGCGCGAACAGCGAGGCCGTCCACGGCATCGCCCGCCACAGCCCGCCAAGCCGGCTCATCTCGCGGGTGCCGGTGGCGTGCAAGACCGATCCGGCGCCGAGAAACAACAGCGCCTTGAACAGCCCGTGGTTCCAGACGTGCAACAACCCCCCGGCCAGCGCCAGGGCGCCCCAGGCCGCCTGGCCGTGCGCCGTAGCCACCATCGCGAATCCAACCCCGATCAGAATGATCCCGATATTCTCGACGCTGTGATACGCGAGCAGACGCTTGAGATCGTGCTGGCCCAGCGCAAAAGCCACCCCGAGTACCGCACTCACCACTCCCAGCGCGGTCACCACCCAGCCCGCCGACGGCAGTGCCGGCAGCCAGCCGCTGAACCGCACGATGCCGTAAATGCCCATCTTGATCGCCACGCCTGACAAGATGGCCGAAACGTGGCTCGGCGCGTTCGCGTGCGCCGACGGCAGCCAGATGTGCAACGGAAACATGCCGGCCTTCACGCCAAAACCAAACAGCGCCAGCCAGAACAACGGTGCCAACTCCGCCTGCTCGCGCATCGGTCCCAGATCCCAGCTTCCGGTGCGGGCCGCCAACAGCGAGAAAAACGCGAACAACGCCAGCGTGCCCGCGTGCGACGCGGCGAGGTAGAGCCAACCGGCGGCCCGCACGTCGCGTCGCTGCCCATCCAGGACGATCAGGAAGTAGGCGCACACGGTGAACAACTCCCAGGCGATGAGGAAATGCAGTCCGTTCGAACACAGCAGCACGAGGCCGAAGCACAACAGCAGCCCGCTCCACCACCACCGACTGGCCTGCGCCGAAACTGGATGCGCCCGCTCCGCCCAATACTCCCGCGAATAAGCGGCTCCGGCCCCGCCCACCACGGCCAGCAAGGCCAGAAACAGAGCGCTCACGCCGTCCAGCCGCAAATGCACGACTTCGCCGCCGATAAGGAACGCGCTCCGCCATTCCCACGCGTCGCCGGTAGCCAACACCCAAGCGGCTGCGGCGAGAGCAGTGAGGGCGCTCGCAAGCAATGCCGACAACCAGCAGCGCGGCGCACGAAACGCCCCCATCAGGCTGAGAATGATGGCGCAGGCCCCAGCGGCAAGCACCGCACCGATAGTCATCGCCTGGCCTCCCCTGGTTCACCCTGGTGGGACCCGTACGCAGCCTTTGAGTGTTGAAGGGATCTATCCATTCGTGCTTTGGACCTCACGTGGTTTGGGCAGGTCAGCGCTGATTCGCCGGACGGCCTTCATCAACTCGTCGCGGCCTGCCTGCGCCATCACGAGTGCTTTGAATTCCGCGTCCCGTAGCGCGAACGAGAGCCGGGAGAGCAGATGGAGATGCGCACGCAGCATGGGACTGATCAAGGTGAATAACGCCTGCACCGGCCGCACATCCAAAGCGCCGAAATCAACGGGCTGATCCAGAAAGCACAAGGAAACTAGCGGTTTATCCACATGCAGCACGATTGGATTGCGCGCATGGGGAATAGCGATACCGTCCCCAATACCGGTCGAGGATAGTTGCTCGCGGGCCAACAGCACTTGGAACAGGAACTCCCGATCCACCTCGTCAGGCAATCTCACCACTTCGATGACGTTGCGGAGGACGGATGCGACATCGACACCCCCAATTCGGTAAAAGATGCCGCCAGCTTGGAGAGCTTCGGAAAGAGTCGGCAGCGGTTGGTCGGGATTCTCAGCCTCCTGCAAGGCACCAAGCGAGATGTTGAGTTTGTTGGCGGTGGCCCATTCCAGAATCTCGGCCTTGTTGAAACGGTATTGGCCACTCATGCGGTAGCCGGGCAGCTTCCGATCGTTGACCCATCGGTACACCGTTTTTTCCGAAACATCGAGCAATTCGGACACATCTCTCACAGTTAGCTTCATTGTGCCTTAGATTGCCTGTATTTACCGAATAACAGACATTACTGGACAAGAATCATCAAACCGAGCGCCCGCGTCAACACAGATTCTTGGCTGCGGCGCTGCGCCGCAGGCTGGTTTCAAGAAATCGTAGCCGCCGACGGGACGTCGCTGACCACGGCCGCCGTCCCTCGAGCAATTCCCGCCGAGACGGCAAGGCCTTTGATCATTCCTGTGCGTTTGGTTTCAATTGTTAGCAGCTCAATCCCGCTTCTTCCGGAACTCCCGCTCGTTCATCGCGTTTCCGTTCGGCCCGCACGGCACTGTGGAAAATCGTCAAATCCATTTCGGCCCCCTCCTCGCTACGCGTGTTTTGATGGCCGCCTTCTGGACGGCCGCCGCCACACGGTCAACCACTTTTATGTTGAATACGCTCGGCACAATGTATTCCGGGCTGAGTTCGCCTTGAGAGATGCACCCCGCGATGGCTTTGGCCGCCGCAAGCTTCATCTCCTCAGTTATCCGGCGGGCGTCGCGCCATCGAATTCTGCCCCGCGGGCGAGACGCCTGCCCCACCACTCCGCCCGTCCGGGTCAGGATGATTTCGATTTCTTCGGCAGGGGCGGTTCGCCGACGCGCATGAATTCGATGCGGTGATTGGCGTCCGGGTTGCGCGGTGAGGGTCCAGCCACGAGGATGGCGATATGGTCGGATAGATGCTGCTCGCGGATCCAGCCCGTGGCAAACTCACGCCAGTTGTCGGGATCCTCCGCGAGTTGGATCGGCTGCACACCGTAGGAGAACGCCAGCCCGTAGCAAACGCCCGGGTCGGCGCTGATGGCGGCAATCCAGACCGAAGGCTTGAAACGCGAGAGCATCCGCGCCGTGGTTCCCGTGCGCGTCGGCACGATTACCGCCGCGCAGGGCACCGTCTCCAGCGCATGTTCGACGACCGAGGCGATGGCCTCCGCCGCCGTGGTCGGCTTCTGTTCCAGGCACAGGGCGCGCAGATCTTTCAAGCGCGCCGGCGGATGCCGGGCTTCCGTCGCTGCAGCGATCTTCGCCAGCATAGCCACCGCTTCCTCGGGGTACTTTCCCATCGCCGACTCACCAGAAAGCATAATGCAGTCCGTGCCATCGAGGATGGCGTTGGCGACATCCGTGGCTTCCGCTCGAGTGGGCAGCCGGCTGGACACCATGGACTCAAGCATCTGTGTGGCGGTAATGACTGGTTTGCCCGCCAGGTTGGCCTTCGCAATGAGCTGTTTCTGGGTGATGGCGATCTCCTCGATCGGAACTTCCACACCAAGGTCGCCACGGGCCACCATGATGCCATCGCTGACCTTGAGGATTTCGTCAAAGTGCTGCAAGGCGCCAGCGCGCTCGATCTTGGCGATAATGAAGGGCTGTTTGCCCATGACCTTGGTGGCGGCGCGCACGGCCTCGATGTCCGCCGCCGTTTCCACGAATGACTGACCGACCGCGTCCACGCCATGTTCCAGCGCAAACTCCAGGCAGGCCCGGTCATGCGTCGTGAAGGCGCTGATGCCGAGGTTGATGCCCGGCAGGTTCAGGCCCTTCCGAGAACGAAGCTCGCCTCCCACCACAACGTTGCATTGCACGTCCGCCCCTGCAACGCGCTCGACCACCAGTTGCACCAACCCATCGTTCAGAAACAGCCGGTCGCCGGTCTTGACCACCTGCGGCAAACGCTCGAAGCTCATGGAAACACGCTGTTGATTTCCCACAATCTCCTCGCTGGTCAGCGTGAACCTTTCGCCGGCGCAGAGTTGAATCGGCTCTGGATCGATCTTCCCCAGCCGCATTTTAGGACCGGGCAGGTCCGCCATGATGGCAACCCGGTGTCCGGTCGCGCGTTCAGCAGCGCGGATGCGCGTGATCCGGCCCGCATGTTCTGTGAAATCGCCGTGTGAGAAGTTGAGCCGGGCGATGTTGAGACCGGCGCGGATGAGGCGTTCGAGCATCTCCGGCGTATCCGACGCCGGGCCGATGGTAGCGACGATTTTGGTTTTGTGGTCAGGGAGCGGCATGTTTATTCTCCTCCAGTGTGGCATCGTGCGCGGGAACCCATTTTTCTACCACGCGGAAGCCGACGGCCAGCAAGGTTGGTCCAAGGAATACGCCTATGAAACCAAAGGCGATCGCCCCGCCCAGCACGCCAAGAAAGATCAGGATGAACGGCATGTCGCTCCCCTGGCTGATCAGCCACGGCTTGACGACGTTATCGACGCTGCTCACTCCCATGCCCCAGACGAGCATGAAGATGCCCCAACCGGTCGAGCCTTGATGGAAGAGCCAGAAGGCCGCCGGAAGCCAGACGAGCGGCGGACCGACCGGCAGGACCGAGAGGAAGAACGTCAGCAACGCCAGCACACCGGCGCCGGGCACGCCCGCAATGACAAAGCCGACCCCCGCCACCACGGCCTGTACCAGCGCGGTTCCCAGGATGCCATAGACCACCCCGCGAACGGTGTTGCCAGCCACGGTCAACAGGTGCCGTCCGCGTTCTCCGCCGATACGCACCACCCCCGTGGTCAAACGTTCCGCAGCGGCCAGACCGTCCCGGAACAGGAAGAACGTGATGAAAACGCTCAACGCCAGATCGAACACCCCCTTGCCCAACGCGATCCCGATCACCAGCAGCCAGGCACTCACAGGTTCAATGAACCGCTGTGCCTCGGTCCACAGTTTCGCCGTGTCTGACGCCAGGCTTTGCCAGTATTCCGTCGCCTGGTGCCCGACCACCGGCACTTTCTCCAGCCATGCGGGCGCCGCCGGCGGGCCTTCGGCGATCCAATGCCGCGTGGCGGTCGTGAGCGCCTTGACGTTGTCCGCCAGGGTCGAGCCAATAATGACGAACGGCAGCAAGACCACCAGGATCATCCCCAGCGACATTACCAGCGCCGCCAGCGTTCGCCGATTTCCGAGCAGTTTCAGCAGCCTTCGGTAAATGGGCCAGCTTGAGAAGCATAGCACCGCGGCCCAGAGCAGCGCCGACATGAACGGGCGCAGCACCAGCAGGCAGCCCCCGAGCAGGAGCACCAGCACAATCCAACCGAGGTTTTGTTCCAGCTTGGTGGTGAGCGTTGTCATGCCGGCAAATTCAGCGCATTAGCTGGTTACTTCTGCTCCAGGGCCATCTTTGCCGCGGCCAGTTCTTTGAGCTTGGGTTTGGCGACCTCGGGGAACTGCAAGTCCAAGCACGCCAGGGCCTCGATAATGGCGGCTGCCACTACGACCCGACTGAACCACTTGTTATCGGCCGGCACAACGTACCACGGCGCGTATTTGGTGGCGGTGTGGCGGATCATGTCTTCGTAAGCGTCCATGTATTGGTCCCAATACTCGCGCTCCGCCATATCTGAGGGAGAAAACTTCCAATGCTTGTCCGGGTTGTCCAGCCGTTCCATGAATCGCCGCTTCTGTTCCTTCTTGGAGAGGTGCAGGAAGAACTTCAGCACCACCACGCCGTTGCGCGTAAGGTATTGCTCGAAGTTGCGGATGTCCTCGAACCGTTCCTGCCAGATGTCTTTGGTAATCAGTTCCTTCACCAGTTTCTGTTTGACGAGGAACTCCGGATGCACCCGCACCACGAGCACCTCCTCGTAGTAAGAGCGGTTGAAGATGCCGATGTTGCCGCGGTTGGGCAGCACCTTCATCGAGCGCCAGAGATAGTCGTGGTCCAGATCCTCGCTCGTCGGGGCTTTGAAGGAATGCACCTGGCAGCCCTGCGGGTTGACGCCGGACAACACATGCTTGATGGCGCCGTCCTTGCCCGCGGCGTCCATCGCCTGGAAAATCAGCAGCACGGCCCGCTTGTCCTCCGCATAGAGCATCTCCTGATAATGGGATAGCGCCTCAACGCCCAAGGCCAGCGCATCCTTTGCTTTGAGCTTGTCCTCGGCCTTCAGCCAGAGTGTCTCGCCGGGATCAATATCCTTCAGCCGGAAGTCTTTGCCGTTGGTGATACGAAATGGCTCCGCGATCTTGCGGGCCTGTTTTGCGGTTTCTCTTGGTTTCATACGCTTAATTATTGTTTTTGATCTCATCCGAAACTATGTGGCTGGCCGGTGGCCGCCAGCACGGCGCTCCAGGCGGGCCCCTCCGGGTCCAGGCGCTTTTCTTCGTGCGCCAGCAGTTGAATCGGCACATGGATGAACCGATCGTGCAAAAAGCCGATCACCAGCCCGGTCTTGCCCGCCATCGCCGCGTGCGCCGCGTGGCGCGCAAACAGGTCGCACAGAATCGAGTCCCCCGCATTCGCAGGGCTGCTTCGCACCAGGTAATTCGGATCGAAATACCGCATGACCATCGGTATCTTCTGCGCCTTGAAATGCCCTTCGATGCGCTCGCGCAGGAACAAACCAATATCGTGCAGCTTCACGTTGCCGGAGGCATCGCGTTCGGCTGGCGTCTTCTCGATCAAATCCTGTCCCGCCCCCTCAGCCACCACGATCACCGCGTGCGCCCGCTTCAACACACGCTCTTTGAGCACCGCCAGAAACCCGCGCTCCCCTTCCAGCTTGAACGGCACTTCCGGCACCAGCGTGAAGTTCACGTCCTGACTCGCCACGGTCGCTCCGGCCGCGATGAACCCGGCGTGCCGCCCCATCAGCTTCACCAGCGCGACGCCGTTGTGGACGCTCTTGGCTTCGATGTGCGCGCGGTCGAGCACCCGCGCCGCTTCCTCCACGGCGGTCAGGTACCCGAACGTCCGTGTCACAAACGCCACGTCGTTATCCACCGTCTTGGGGATGCCCACCACCGCCAGCGCGTGGCCGCGCTTCCTCGCTTCCTGAAACAAATCATAGCCGCCCCGCTGTGTGCCGTCGCCACCAATGGTGAACAACACGTCCACCCCGCGCCGCATGAGATTCTCCACCGCCAGCCCCACGTCCACAGGCCCGCGCGACGTCCCCAGCACCGTGCCTCCTTGCTGATGGATGTGGTCCACGAACTCAGGTGTCAGCACGATGGGCTCCGCCCCGACCGCCGGATCAAGCCCCTGGTAACCGCCGCGGAAGCCGAGCACCTCCTTCACCCCGTAGGCATGGTGCAATTCCAGGAACAGCGACCGGATGACATCATTCAAACCCGGGCACAATCCGCCGCACGTCACAATGCCCGCGCGGGTTTGCTTCGGATCGAAAAACAATTTGTCGCGCGGCCCGGCCAATTCAAAGAGCAGTTCGTCGGCAGGCGGCGCGTCCGGCACGCGGACGATCTGCGCAGGAATGCGCGCATGGTCGCTGACCGTGCGCCGAATCGGCGACGGGAACTGCGGTTTACCGAGAATCGATACATTCATGCCTTGCAAGAACCGAGAGTATCCTTGAACCCGCCCCCGACGCAACAGCTTAACGGTCCGCCGTTTTCAAGCGGGCGCATTCAGGAGTCCTTGGTAACTCGGCAGCATATCAACGGCTGAAACGACCTCCCCAAACAGACCAGCGCCATCGTCCCCGCGCCTCAGGTCAGGTCTCCCGCCTGCCCATTTTTCTCCGCCAATGACCGGAACCCGCCTCGGCTCTCGCATATTTCCAGGTATTACACGCCCCCATAACTACTTAACACAGCGATAATCAACCAAAGTCCCCCACCCGCAGCCCGAACTGCACAGTTGTACCTCCGTTACACCTCCGTTACACCTCCGTAGTACCTCCGTAGTACCTCCGTTGCACCTCCGTAGTACCTCCGTTACACCTCCGTAGTACCTCCGTTACACCTCCGTAGTACCTCCGTAGTACCTCCGTAGGCGATACGGAGGTGCAACGGAGGTGTAACGGAGGTGTAACGGAGGTGCAACGGAGGTGCAACGGAGGTGCAACGGAGGTGCAACGGAGGTGTAACGGAGGTGTAACGGAGGTGTAACGGAGGTGTAACGGAGGTGCAACGGAGGTGCAACGGAGGTGCAACGGAGGTGCAACGGAGGTGTAACGGAGGTGCAACGGAGGTGCAACGGAGGTGCAACGGAGGTGCAACGGAGGTGCAACGGAGGTGTAACGGAGGTGCAACGGAGGTGTAACGGAGGTGTAACGGAGGTGTAACGGAGGTGTAACGGAGGTGTAACGGAGGTGTAACGGAGGTGTAACGGAGGTGTAACGGA
>Ga0194053_10000512_pt1 | contig 29053 bp, 22 predicted proteins | sample SepL228m_MetaG_FD_161684 | JGI IMG/M metagenome (GOLD analysis project Ga0194053, IMG submission 161684) | Anoxic zone freshwater microbial communities from boreal shield lake in IISD Experimental Lakes Area, Ontario, Canada - Sep2016-L227-8m | ecosystem: Environmental > Aquatic > Freshwater >... | reverse complement strand
TACGGGGGTACTACGGGGGTACTACGGAGGTGCAACGGAGGTACTACGGAGGTGCAACGGAGGTACTACGGAGGTGCAACGGAGGTACTACGGAGGTGTAACGGAGGTACTACGGAGGTACTGCGGTGTAGTTCGGGCTGCGAGTGGGGGACTCTGGTTGATTGTCGCTGTGCTAAGTAGTTATGGGGACGTGAAATACATGCGAATATGCGAGAGCCGAGGCGGGTTGCGGTCATTGGCGGAGAAAAATGGCCAGGCGGGAGACCTGACCTGCGGCGCGGGGACGATGGTGCTGGTCTGTTTGGGGAGGTCGTTTCAGCCGTTGATATGCTGCCGAGTTACCAAGGACTCGCGAATGCACCCGTGTCGGTGTCAACGCCACGCGCCGCACTCCGTCCCGCAGAGCTGCTGGGCAGTCGCCGATTTTGATCATTTTGAACCGCGACCGCCGGCTGTGCATGACGAATTCATAAATTGGATGGTCGAAACGCATACCTGCCGGCTTTAGCGGCGCTGAAAGCTCTGAACTTGCCACGCATCAGCGCACGGCCTTCACGCACAATTCGTTCGGACCAAACACTCACGGCAGAGAAAGAACCGAAATGGAACCCCGATGCGGGTTAGTGAGATAACTTGTCCCACTCAGTCTTAGGAGCATTGGGCCGAGTGCCAAGTTGGCACACGACAGCGTCGCAGGGTTGGTTGGCCGCGACATGTGGGGGCACGTACTTAGAACGCTGGCCACCAACTTCTTTGTCGGCCAAACCGTCGAGATTACCGGGGTCGCTGGCCTGCCCAAGATTGCCTTCGCCGAGGGGACATTTGATTATCGGGCTTACCTCCGGGGTGAGGATCTCGATGTTGATTAGCTAACGAAGAAACGTGAGGCCAGGCCCTTGAGGGTCATGTTTCCGGTGATGGCATCGTGCGGGATGAGCAGGTACTGCCATTTTTTGCCGCCGTGCTCCTGGGCGTGCTCGGTGGCGTACTTGCACCATTCCATGGCGGCGTCTTTTTTGGCAACGACTTCGGGGTTTTGCAGTTGGTCGGCCCGCTTCGGCTCGCAGAGGAAGAGGCCGCTCTTGGCTTCGACAACGAAGTCGGGTTCGTAACCGCTGTCTTTGTTGTAGTAAATCTGGAATTGGCTGCGGGCCGGCTTGAACCACTTCAACACGTCGCCGTCGTCTTCCAGGACGACGGAGAAGCGGCGCTCGCTGTCCACGTCGAACTTCTGGATTTCGTACAGGCATTTGGTGAAGCCGCCGAACAGGTAGCGTTTGATGTTCGTCGGGTCAGACAGCGTCATGCGGAACGGTTTGATTTCGTCCGTGGCGCTGGCGGTGTAGGCGTTGGGTTTGAGGGCCGTGAATCCTTTGCTGACCGTGGCCTTATAGCCGGTGGCCTTTTCCCAGCGGTGCTCCGGCAACTGCATCTGCGAGTGGATGAGCGCGGCGAGTTGCTGCTGGTGGTACTGCAGCACGTTCAGGGAGTCCTCTTCGGACAGGTAGCTGCGGAGATGCTGCACGACCTGGCCGGCGAGGTTCTGCAAGAACTCCTGCTTGGCGGTGCGGAGATGTTGAATCAACAACTCGCGGCTCACCGGCTGCAAATGAACTGAGGAACAATCCAGCGTGAACGTATTGAAGCCGCTGGTTACGTCGCCGGTCGGCACAACGACGATGCGCGGGATGTTAATCGTCTGGTCAATGACCAGCTTGGTGGCTTTGGCCACAACCGCCGCGAGGTCCGGCTTCTCGACTATGCCGGTCAATTCCGTTTGCGCCGGGAGCACGTAGGCGGTGGCGACTTCCCTGAGGATGGCCGCCTGCACTTCGGGCTTTTGCAAATAGTTCGCCTGGGGCAGCGTCTCGTGCTGCTGGATGACCTTGACCGCGATTTCCGCAATCTTGCGCTCCTGCTCCGTGGCGAACAGCGGCTCTGGCGCTTTGGCGGGCGTGACACCCGGTGGCGTGGGCGCTGGTGCGGCCAGTTTGGCCAGAATGGTCGGCTGGGCAATGACCGTCCTGGTTGGCTGCAAATCCGTGGCCGGGTCGAGGATGACTGCCGTGAGCCTGACGGGGGAGTCTGGCTTGTTCGCTTCGTCCACGATTTCCTGAAAGCGGTCGTGTGCGACGATGTTCAGCCTATCCACCGCGGTAACGCCGGTGCGGACGCCGTAGGGCAGGCGCAGGCCGCGCCCGATGGATTGCTCAATCAGGATGCGGGCGTTGGCGGCGCGCAAGGGCACGATGGTGTAAAGGTTGTTCACGTCCCAGCCCTCTTTCAGCATGTTGACGTGAATGACGATTTCCGTCGCCTCGGCGGGGTCTTCAACCCGGAGAAGCTTTTCGATCATCATCTCTTCCTGCGCGCCGGTCTGGCTGGAATCCACCTGGAGGACGCGACCTTTGTAGCGGCCCTCGAAGAACTTTTCGGACTCAATCAAGTCGAGCAACTCCTTGGCGTGCGTGGTATCGCGGGCGATGACCAGGACGAAGGGCTTCACCTGGCGGCAGCCGTTTTGCCGTGCGTAGGTTTCCAGTTCGACTTTGGTTGTTTCGTGGAGGCGGATTCCGTCCTCCAATTTAATCCGTTCCAATTGCTGCGGGGTGAACTGGTTCCGATCGAAGTTGCGTTGCGTGACGACAGCCGGTTCCTTCACGAAACCGTCTGTCATCGCCCGCGCCAGCGGGTAATCATAGACTACATTCTTGAAGGCGACGGTGCCCTGGCTGGCCTCCACGAACGGAGTTGCCGTGACTTCCAGGCCAAGCTTGGGCTTCAGCTCATTGATGGCGCGGATGCCGGCGGAAGCGCGGTAGCGGTGGGACTCGTCCATGAGCATCACCAGGTCTGGCAAACCGGCGAGGTAATCAAAATAGCTCTGGCCGATATACTCGGACAGGCGTTTGATGCGGGGCGACTTGCCGCCTCGCACTTCGGCGTTGATTTTCGAGATGTTGAAAACATTGATGCGGACGCGGGTGAATTCCGCGAAGCCGCCTGCCCGCTGGTCGTAGTTGTCGCCGGTGATGATTTCCGGTGGCTCGGTGGCGAACTCCGCGATTCCCTTGAAGACGTATTTCGGGTGATTACGCTCTTCAAACTCACGGCGGAGTTTGTCGTAGATTGTCAGGTTGGGCGCGAGAACGAAGAAGTTGTTGATGCTGTGTGCGAGGTGCAGGTAGGAAATGAAGGCGCGCATGAGCCGCGTTTTGCCGACGCCCGTCGCCAGTGCGAAGCAAACGGAAAGGAACTCGCGCTCGAAATCAGTGACTTTGGGGAACTCGGACTTGATGGCCGCGAGGGCGGCGACGACATCTGGCGATTTGGTGAACGGAACGATTTCCGTGATGCGGTCCAGGATTTCGAGCGAGTCGCGTTGCGGCGGGCGCAAGCTCATGCGGCCGGCAACGGCGTTGACGTAGCGGTTCATAGCCTAATCGCGGGGTCGTGTTGGATGTTCACAACCGCCTTTTGTTCGGAATCCTGAGGGTGGCACCTGAGTAGATGAGTCCCTTTTGTGCCAGCGTTTTCACTTGCGCCGAGCCTTTGGTAAAGAGGGTGTGGCCGCTTGAGACCCAGATCATGTCCCGGTCGAACTTATCGAGGCGCTGGCCGTCTCGCCGCAGCCAGGCCTTGAGCCAATCCAACTTTTTGAGCACCACCTTGATCTGATTATCACTGCCGGTATGGGTTTCTACCCAGTATATGAACACGTCCTTGCGATTGGTGTGCTGGTGGCCAATGGCGAAATCCCAGCGGTTGGCGCTGGGGTCACTGGGCTGCAAAGCTCCATCTACATCGGCGCTGCCGCATAGCCGCCGTGTGTCTTCGGCTTTGATATGCGGCTTGTCCTCGGCCCGCAGAGCGCCCAATCCATCTCTCCAACTGCTTTCCAAACTGGGCGTCTGTTCAACGGCTTCCTTAAATGTCATTGCTGCCCCTCCCGGTCCACGTTGGCCACGGCACGAGCAACAGCTTCATTGGCGCGACCGCTGAACTCGGACAGTCCGCCCCAGCCGGCTTCCGCTTGGCCTTCGGCAGACGGGTCCAAGTTGGAGATGTCGGCTGTGACACCGGTTTCGCGGTTGAAGTAGTAAACTTTGACGGTTTTCTGCATGGCGGAGGTGGCCAGCCGCTGCATGGGTGGCGTATTCGGCGCTTCAAAGATTTTGAGGAGGGCTTGCGGCGAAGCATGGTTTTCTCGCAAGTGCTTCAGAGCCCAAATGGCATCCAGCACTTGGGGAGAATGGGTGGAGAGACAAACGCGGTAGCCCCGAGCGACCAATTCCAGGACGAGGAGGACAACGACTGAGATAGCGCGGGGGTGGAGTCCCATCTCCAACTCCTCGAGGACGACCCATTCGATTTCCGCGCGGGTTGAGATCTTGGTTGGGGGCATGAGCCAGTAGAAACCAAGCAGCAGGGGCACAAACTCGCGCTGGCCGGCCGACCAAACCATGTAGGGGATGTTCCCGACGGCCCCGCCCGGCCCCAGAACGAGGCGCTTTTGGGACCGAACCTTGTCCACTCTAAGATGGAAGTTGGAGAAGACGTTTTTCTGGAGTAAATCTCTGAACTCCGACTTCAGGCGCCGCTCGCGGGGGAATAGGTCGCCGGCGGCGCCGAATTCTTGTTCGACGAGAACCCGGAGTTTTTCGCTGTACTCTCGGACAGCGAACGGATCGCCGGGGGTGTAATCGGTGAAGGGGCGTGGCCAGCCGTCGCGCAGGGCAAGGACGCGCTGGGCCGGGATGAAGAAGAGAGATTCGTGTTTGATCTTGCGTTTGCGCGCTGCCAACTGTGGCAGGTCAACTGCTTTACCTTCCCACTCGATGGAGCTTTGCCCTGGGCGCCAGACAGCGCGCATTCCCTCGCCCAGATACACGTCCAGGAAGTCCGCAAGTTGACCGGACCAGTCGAGGCCGTAGCGGCTGAGCTCGCCCTGGACCTGGCCACGCATCCACCATGAGTTTGAGCAGTTGCAGGGCGATGCTTTTGCCGGTGGCCTGGGGGCCAACGAGCACGGTTAGGTCGCCGAAAGTCAGACTGGCTTCTGTGATTTGCCCGACATTCTTAATATTCAGAGTTGTCATATTGTTAAGTCCATTTGCCCCGGTTTCGGCGGCGCTTGGGGCAGGTTCTCGACTTTCAAGCTGTAGTCGTCATGGTCCCACTCGCACTTGGCGAGGACAGTCTTGGGAATCTTTTTGATTTCCAGGTTCGGGTAATGTTCCGGCTTGCCCCGGAAGGCACCGCAACAGATGAGAAGCGAGCGGCCCGGCCCGACTTCATCGTTCAGTTGCGTTAACTGCTCGCGGGTCAAGTGCTGGGTGGTCACGTAAATGAAGCTGTTTTCCGATGAGTGGCCTTGCTGCCAATAGAGCGTTTCGCTGGGGGCGTAGGTGTAGCCCTCCAGCTTGCAGACCGCATCGGCGAGCATGGCGGGATTGAGCTCCTTGTTGATGACCAGATTGCCCCACTTGTCCGTGTTCAGGAGCGACGGGGCCAGCCGGTAATAGCGGAAGCCGCCGCCGCCTTTCCAGCCGACCGCTTCGGTAATGCCGCCGGGGTCCGCACCATCAATGACCTTTTTCAGGCGCGGGATGATGTGCGTGTGACAATGCTCGCCAAGTTCGACCATTATCCACCGGCGGCCCATCTTGTGGGCCACCGCGCCCGTTGTGCCTGAACCGCCGAACGAATCGAGCACCAAGTCGCCTGTGTTCGTCGCAATATGGATAACTCTTTCCAAGAGTTGCTCTGGCTTCGGATTGTCGAATACCACCGCTTCAGGCAAAAGATCCATCAACCCCTTTTTAGCCTCGTCATTCGTTCCAACTTCAGCAGCTGGCCAAATTGTTTCTGGTGTCAATCCTTGCTCGGATGACTGCTTGAGGAATTTCTTAACTCTTGGCGTGTTGTCGCCGTCCGCACCAAACCAGATATTGCCAGCGCGAGTTTCTTCCTCCATGCGTTCTTTTGTGTAGAGCCAGCACCGTCCTTTTGGAGGTTCAATGAGTCGCCCGGACGGTAACTTCAGCTTGTAAAATTGTGACGGCGTAGCATGACCCGCTTGAGCATTCGCCGACACTGACTGCCATGGCCCACGCGGGTCATTGTCGGTGTTCTTATAGCGGGAGAGAACTTCGTCGTTCAATCCAATCGGGTTGCGGATCGCTTCAAACGCAGGCTTATCTTTGGCAAATACGAGGACGTAATCGTGGTTGAAGGAAAAGACTCGGCGATTCTCGCGGGACTTCCGTTTCTCCCAAATCATCGTGGCGACAAAGTTTGCGCGCCCGAAAATTTCGTCGCACAGAATCTTCAAGTAGTGGGCTTCATTGTCGTCGATTGAAATCCAAAGCGAGCCGTCCTTCGTGAGTAGGTTGCGGAGCAGGTCGAGCCGGTCGCGAATCAGTGACAGCCAGAGCGAGTGTTCAATTCCGTCGTCGTAATGCTCGAACGCGCTGCCGGTATTGTATGGCGGGTCAATGAACTCGCATTTGATTCGTCCGGTGAACTCCTGTTCGAGGGCTTTGAGGGCGAGGAGATTGTCGCCAAAGATGAGGCGGTTATCGAAGAGGTCGTGGTCCGTGACGCGATGCCTTGCGTGATACGACTTCTCCGGGTCTTCCAGCAAAATGCGCGGCTCCAGCCGGGGCCGGTTCTCCTTGCCAATCCAGGTCAATTCGAGTTTAGGTTTGTGGTTCGTCATGGATTTCTGCTCTCGACGCACCGCACATCGGTGATTCTCATCCCGTTCAGGAAGTCTCGTTGCCTACGTCTCACCGGTTACAGCCCAAACAGCGTCTGTGGCGAGATGGCGCGCTCGCGCGCCAGCCAATCCAGGTTGAAAATCCGCTTCAACCGATCCATTTCCTGCTGCCGCCGAGCAGCATCGATGCAGAGTTGAAAGCGGAGTTGAAAAAGGAACAAGAAAGGCGCGTGAAGTCCGGTGCCAATCCGGACTTCGCGCATCGGGCGCTCCATGAACAAGTGCAAATGTGAGCGTGGGTGACTGATCAAGCCGCAGAGCACGTCATCCACCTCATCCTGGCAAGGTGGCTCACGATACCTTTCCAACTCGCGCGCTCCACACGCAAACACCTTCGACTCAATTCCATACTGGGAATGCCAAGACGGGGATGGCAATGAGGAAAGGAAGAAGTCGAACTGCGCGCGGTCAGGCTGGATCTCATACTCGCAGGTGAAGTCAAGACTGCCACATCCTACACGTCCACGCAGCAACTCGCCATGTTAGCGAGGATACTCCAGAACGGGATTGTCCACATGCTTGGGAATCGTTTGGCTAAAGCAGGTGAGCCATGTTGTCTGTGTGCCAGGGTCGCTCGGCGCGAAAGCGCTCCGTATTATGGCGTGCCATATGTGGGAGCGGCGGCGTTCGGCGCTCATGTTCCCCGCCTCTCTCTCACGACGTTCAGCACATGCTGGAATCGCCGCTCGGCCTCATGAAGTGGTTCATCCTTTTCCAGAAGCGCGAGGTAGTTCAGGTCCGCCTGCACCTCGTCCGGCTTGAGACTGCCCAGCAGTTCATCTTCCAATATGTAAACCGACATGAGTTGGCGCAATTGCGGCCACTCCTGAAGACAGAGGGGCAGATCCTCCGTCCGCATCCACCACAGCATCTCATAGGGAACAAAGACATCCCGCCGTCTATCCAACTGGCGCAGGAATGGCTTGTCAGGGGACTGCGGCAACAGAATCGAGTAGATGGCATGGCCTTCCGCGTCAGTTAGTGCGGCGAACAACCCGGCCAGTCGCTCTCCTTCTGGCATTGCCCCCAGATCAATACTCACGACAGGCGAAAACCCCATTTCGCTCGCCTTGCCGGCCAGATAGTCGCGTGCGGCCTCCATGACTAATGGCTCGCGATAGGCGATGAGCACACGGTCGCAACGATCCGCCGAGAATAGCGCGGCGGCAACGGTGCCGAGCAGTTCTACGATATTCAGAACGTCCATGGACGAAGAGGAAGAAGAGATCTCACTCAATACTTCGGCGCTGGACTTGCACGAAGCGTCGAAGTCCAGACCATACGGACTCACGCCATGCCTCTCCGCCCACCTCTTGATTGCCGCCATCTCGGGGCTCTCCGGCAACGCATCCGTGACAAGCCTGGCTGACTGGAGAAGCGGATTCAACCGAGCGGGCCACTTGTCGTCATCCTCGGGCTTCTTCCCAAGAATCAGCCAGTTCTTGTACACCGCATCTGCTGCGGGCGTCAGCAGTCCGACACCGTTCACCAGGCCTGATCTGACGAACCCATCGCGATCCACGGCTGCAAGGATATCTTGGGGGATAGCATCGAAAGAGAGGTACAGATAGTCGTCGCGCACACGTCGGCATGCATAGCCAAACGCGTCTTCTTTGGGCATTCGCTTTGCTCCTCTTGCGTAGTCGTAAGTCATGAGGAGCCGCAGTGCCTGGCGCGGGTTCCCGCCGGAGAACCGAGCAATGGCCGGCAAGACATCCCGCCTTCCTGCCTCGTACACACCCAGCCGCCTTAGCAAAAGGTCGACAATCATACTCTCCTCGAACGGCGAGACATACAGGCGGGGTACCCTCTGCCACTTCCTCTCGTCACCGAATAGATGCACAACGTTCACTTCCAACACCGTCTTGAACTCGGCGAGCAGATCTAACAGAGGGGCCAACGACTGCATGTCCGGCGTCCCGGGCGCGAACTTATCCACGCCCTCGCAGAAAATGCGCAACGGACGCCCGGACTTTTCCTCAAGTGCCTTGAGTATTGCCTTGCATTGCCTCTCCACCAGTTCCGCGTGTTTGGCGATACGGGAGTGGATGGCGCTCAAGCGATCGTTTTCGGCTAGCGACTTGGGAAAACTGGTCAGCAAACGGGCGACGGCTGACCAGTCGCCGGTCTTGACTTCCGGACAATCGGAAGGGGCAAACCCATCCGGGATCGCGACGTCATCACGCAAAGTGCGCTCAACGAGTCGTCCGAGAACGTAACCCCAGAATCCTCCAGGGCTGAACGCCGGAGTCTCACGGTCAAACGCAAACAGAACGTCAGGCTTACACCCCTCGCGAACTGTCAAGACGCTCAAGAGGGTGGATTTCCCAACGCCGATCTGGCCACCCAGCAAGAGCGCTTCACGCTCCTCGCTGTTGTACCACTCGACAAGTCGTCCGATTTGCTCCGGGCGCGCGTCGACATACAGCAACGACAGTTCTTCCGGCGTCCGCAGCGCAAGGCCCTCGTCGAAGTTCACTCCGTTGGGTTGCCGCTTCACGGGTTTCTCCTGCTCTGCCGACGCATGTTTTCAACGGCCTGAACCAGGGCCGGGATGCGCCCCGACTTGGCCCATTCCGACCAGAACTCGATGGTGGCGCTCAGGGGTTTGATCGACGGCTCAGTGATGCGCACGCGACTTGGCAGCAAAACGGCATCGCCCACGATAAGCGCTTCCCCGATATCCAGCACCGGCAGCATGTCCATGAATCCTTCCAAGCTGTCGGGCATCAGGCGCCTGACCTTCGCCTGATCCTCGCCGTTCGTGAGTCGTAGCGCCACGAAGTTGTTGCATTGACTGAGGATCGTATCGCTTACGTCCGAAGGCCTCTGGCTCACCACTAGCAAGGCCACGCCGTACTTCCTTCCTTCCTTGGCAATCCGCTCGAAGTTCTCCAGCGCCCGTTTCTCCGGAGCATCCGGCTCTGCGCGTTGTGGCAGATAGAGGTGAGCCTCATCGCATACCAGCGCGATCGGCACCCGGCTCGGTTGCGGGGTCCAGAACTGAACCTGGTAGATCAGGCGGGCGACGAGCCCGACGATCACCGGGAGCACATCGGCCGGAACTTCCGAGAAGTCGATCACCTTGACGCGATGATTCTCCCCAGTCCAGTCCATCAACTGAGCGGCAATGCCGTGCAACGCCTCGTATGTGTGTAGGGCCGCTGGGGCTTGGAACAGAAAACCGTAACGCTTATCATTGAGTTTTGCCCCGAGGCGGACAAGCAACCGGCTGAACTGACCAAAGAACTTGCCCTGTTTCAAGCCTCGTGCTCCTTGGTCCATCTCATCGTTTAGTTCCGTGAGCGCCGTCACGACCTCTTCGATAGAGAATGGCACCGGTGCATTGATCGTCAACGCCGAGATGATGTCGCGCTTACCGGACGCTTCCAGTTTCTGGCGTTTAGATGCCAGGACCTGATCCTGAAACACCATGACCTGGTTGTGAGCGCTAAACTCAGAGCGGTCGATGAACATCGCCTGCAATTCTTCCGAGTTCAGCAGCCAGTATGGCAGATACAGCAGAGACGGGTCTTTCTTCCCGATGTCGTCAGGCCCCGTGACCCGAAGGTGCGTAGCGTACGACAGATTCGCATACTCCCCATGCAGGTCGAACACCACGAGATTGGCCGACGGAAGATCCTTGGCCCGTTCGAGAATCGTCGCCACCGTCCATGACTTCCCGGAGCCGGTGCTGCCTAGTAATGCCGCATGCCGTTGAAAGAACTTGTCACCATCAACGTAGGCCGTCGCTTTAGGGTCCAGCGTGTAGACACCGAGGTCGAGGGCTTTCGACGATTCCGCCGACCTGGACAGTAGGCCCATGAAGCGCTGCAATTCTTTGTCTTCCAGGGCATAACACCACGCGTCTATGTCCGGCACATCGATGAAAGATCGCGAGAAAACGTTTGTCTTCATCCCTACCTTCGCGCGCACGCTCCCAACGAGGACGACGACCACCGAGTTGATCTCTCGCTCGAAGAGTGTTCCCGGCAACTCGTCTGCGGACTTTATGACGTCAAACCCGATTTTGCGTTCGGGCTCGGCCAACGCACGTTGAACGCGGTCCACCATGGCGATCAACCACTCCTCGACGGGATTGGAGGTCCTTATCGCCACCAGTTTCCCCACATGTGCATGGGTCAACCGGGCGGGTTCGACGTTAAGCGTCACGCGTCGCGTATCCACGGCAACCACCCGCCCCAGAAGGGCGGGACTCTTCTCCGAAAAATCAAAAATAGACATGTTCGTTCCTCCTACATCACGCTTTTCGTAAATTCCACGATTTTCCACAAGTCTTGACCTTCACACACCAATGGCGCACCTTTGGTTCCCGGCCCGACGACGATGGTTCCCAGCTTGCCGCCGCTCGGATCCTGACACACGGCCCAGAGGTCTGAACTGCTACGAATCCAGGTCTCGATTTTCTGCGACCAGTCCCTTGTCACGACGATCCCAGAACATCCTTGATCGACGAGTCTCTTCCGTATGCCGTTATGAATGTGATCATCATTGAAGCCATATCCGACGATCAAGAACGCGGCTGCTTTCGTTATTGCGGCGTCTGCCTCGGCAAACCTCTCCCGGTTCGTCCCCGCCTCCTCGAGCTTCCCGCGACCTGGCGTGATCATCGCGTGCCGCCAATCCGCGGGGGGCTCCCCGTCGATCATGCGGTCACACCGCAGCAGACGCGTTTCATCAGTGTTTCGAAACCAGTTGATTGATCCGTGGACCTTGTGGAGTTGGACATGTGGCATGAACCTTGTCGTATTTGTCCAGAATCTCCCCCTGGTTTCGCGGGTCATCTTCAACATCGAGTTACGCGCCGCGTCCCAGTCCCGGCGGCACGTGCTGCCCGTTGTGAAACCGTCCGTCCACGGCACTTCCAGTGCGTCGCAGGTATGCTCGATAAGCATGTCGTAGTTCGGCGTCACGATGTGCTGAACCGGATTGGTGGGCGGCAAGCCGTCAACCAGTTTCCTCAGCAGTCCGTGCAACGGTCCCGTCACTTCGCCAGTAGAGACACGCCAAATCCAGTCCCGGTCCACGGAGGCAACGAAGGCGCCCGTGACTTTGACGATGCGTTCCTTCAGCCCCGTTTCCGTGACAGCATCAAGAGCGTCTTCCAGTCCTTTCCCGCCATCCAGACTCACCAGAACCCGCTTCCATTGCTCAGCGTCCGAGCCCTTGCCGGGTTGGACCGTTCGGTGCAGTTCCTTGGCCAACTCGGGCATTCCAAAGCGGGGGTCAAGAGCGCACGACGCTCCAGTCCCGACCACGAGGACCGGGTGTTTCTTCAGGATGCCCTGGAATTCCTGAATTGCCTTGTCCAAATCCAAGTTCATCGTCTCATGCCGCCGCCGACCGCCAACCCATTAGGTCTCCGCCGACTCAAGGCGTAATTTCTACCCGCGTTCCCTGCCTGACGCCATGCGTCAACCTGCGACATCCTGAACTTCCAAGGCATGCCGACCTCATGGGCCGGTATTCGCTTGTCGGCAATCCACATGTACACGGTCTCTCGCTTCGCGTCGAGATCTGGGCGACACTCAGACACACTACCCTCACGGAGGTCAATGATCAACTCTTTCGGGGCACTCAGCATTTCGAGACGGTACACTCTGACACCCCAAACCTGCCGACGCCGGAATCGACTATGATGAGCAAAGAAACGAACACTACCTTTGTTCACTTGGAACTTGCCCCCAAAACCAGTGGTCTCTTGGCGGCGATTGTTGTTCAGCGAGTGATGGAAAAATGGTGTGGAATGGTCATGCTTGCACAACAGTCCACGTGTGATTTCACTGTTCATGCTCACCGTTTTCATCTCCTTCCGGAAGTTTTTGGGCCTCCAATGCCTTCATCTCCAGTCCCTCGATCTCCTGCAACGTTTTGCCGGCAATTCCTTGCATGTCGCCATACATGCCGACGGTGGATTGCATGACGCGCTCGATCTGTTCGTCGCGCTTGGCCCACTGTTTCGTGATGGCTTTCTTCTCCTTTTCGAGGTCTTCCTTCATGTTGGAAAACGCTTCGACAATAGCCTGCACCCGCAAGCGGAAGCGTGGCCCGCTCAGATAGGAATAGAGCATTTCCATCTTGGTTTGTTGGCCTTCGGATGACTGGCGGGCCGTCGCCACTTCAATCAACGACTGGCGGAGCATGATGGCGACTGGTATCGCCACACGCGGATGCGTTACCCACACTCCACTCACCAAATCGAACGCCTCGACTTCCTTGGGAAGCGCCTGGCTGACCAGCACGGAGATTTCCGCCTTGGCGGCCCGCTGGTCGTCGCGGAGCTTGGCCAGCCAGCTTTCGGTCCAGTTCCTGGTACGTTTAGATTCCCACAGGATCGTGCCGCATACCTGGCCCAACGGCCCGACAACGTGCAGCAAGGCATCCCCGCCGTATTCACCCTTTGGGACAGGCTCGATGGTGTCGCGCGGGAATTTGGCGCGCAACAGCGATTCGAGTTCCATTTCCTGAACTTCTCCTTGAAGCTGCTGGGAGCCTTGCTCGGCTTTGCGTTTGAGCTCTTCAATCGTTTTCTACATGGAGGCGATTTTCTCCTGCCCTTCCGCCACCTTGAGGTTCAGCTCAGCCTCCGCTTCCTTCCGGGCTTGCTGACGGGTGGCGTCGAGGCCCTCGTGGATTCGCTTTTCGATGGTCAGGTTGAGTTCCCGTTTTGTGTCATCGAGTTCCCGCTGCTTTTTCAGGAGGTCAGTTTGGGCTTGTTGGGCCTCGGCGAGCTTCTCGTCGCGTTTTTTGAGAACCTCCTGAAGCTCGGCGATTTCGGTGGTCTTCTGGCTTAGATCGGCGCCCAGGGAGAGTTTTGCCTTCCTGGCTTCTTCGGCGCTGATCTTGGCTCGTTCTCCCTTGAGCCTTTCCACGACCTGATTTTCGAGGGCGTCTTTTGCTCTGGAGAGCGCCGCCTCCCCGTCGCGGACTGATTTTTCGCGACTGGCGATATCGAGGTCCTTCTGAGCGAGGCGCTGTTCGTAATCGAGGCGGGTGGACTCGATGAGTGGGGCGGCCAGGGATTCGGTCAGCTTGATCTCATTCTTGCATTTCGGACAGATGATAGTTGGTTCCGCCATAGTTCGCCTTCAGAAGCGGAAGTGTATGCGATAGTTTAGCCGCGAGAAAGCGCAAAAGACGCAAAAGGAATTTAACCGCAGAGGACGCAAAGATTGGCTGACCAGTCCGCACGCACCGTGAATGTTGCGCCCATGCACTAAATCAGCCGCCAGCGGATGCGGAACACTTCGGAGGATGACGTGAGCTGTTGCAGGCGGGCTTGGATCTGGTCAAGCAGTTGCTCTTTGCGGGAATCTATGGCGTCCTGGGCTTCGAAAAGGCCACGGCGCTTCTCTGCGCGGCGTTTTTCCAGGTCTTTGATACGGCGGTGCTGTTCGAGCTTCAGTTCGAGGCTGGCGGCGAGCTGTGCCTCACGCCTGGCTTCTCTGATCTCGCGATCGATGTCCTTCAACTCGTGTTCCAGGCTTTCTTTGAGGTCCCCGGCCCAGCCCTCCAATTTCGCCATCTCGGACTCGAAGAGCGCGGCATTCTTTTCGCTGAGGCTGGCGAGCACTGCTTTCTGCTGCTGGGCCAACTGCGCGTCCTGGCGGAGTCGCGCGGGCGGGTCTTCGGGCAGAGGCGGGGGGTGCGATTCCGTCGCGGGCAGTGAAAACAGGCGTTGGCATTGGTCTGGGTCCAGGTCTGCGCCGTCGTCGCATGCGCCCGCGAACAGCAACCAGTCTTCCGTGTCGAAGGCGGTGACTGTGAGGCTGGTGAGGGTGAGCCAGCCGCTCTTGCCAACGAGTGGTTGGAGTATGGAAATGGTTTTGCCGGATTCGGTGTAGCGGAAGGTGAGGTCGGCGGGCGGGGATGGCAGGGCCTTGCATTCCTGAATAATCCTCTGCGCGAGGGGGTGGCCAACGCGGTAGAGGTTGGCGTCTTCGACGTTTCTGCCGCTGCGGTAGGGGCCGGGGTGGATGTTCTCCTCCGGGAATGGGTTCTGGCTGAGCAGGAATGCGTTTTGACCGTCCTCGAACCGGGCAAACGGTTTGAGGTAATAGCGGGTCAGTTGCCAGAGCCAGGTTTCAAACCGCGTGAGGTAGTCGCTGCTTTCGCGGTCTTTGGTTTTCAGCTTCTCGTGGACTTCCTCGTCGAAGTTATCGAGCAACTTCCGGCGGGTCTGTTGCATCGTCTCGTCGATCTGCTGCCCCAATTCGTTTTGGAGGTCATTGAAGTTGAGTTCGATTTGCTCCGGCGTGCGGCAGGTCTGGTAGATTTGCGCGATGCGTTTCTCGAAATCGACGCCGGATTCGATGGTGCCGAGGACTTCGTCGCTGGCGCCGAATACGCCGCTGAAGAGTTTGAATTTTTCGGCGAGCAACTGATAGACGCGCTGGTCGGCGGCATTGGCTTTGTTGAGGAAATTCACGACGACCACGTCGCATTTTTGGCCATAGCGGTGACAGCGGCCAATGCGCTGTTCGATCCGCTGCGGGTTCCACGGGAGATCGTAGTTCACGACGAGGGAGCAGAATTGGAGGTTGATGCCCTCGGCGGCGGCTTCGGTAGCGACCATGACAATTGCTTCGTCGCGGAAATAATCCACGATGGCCGCCCGCATGTCGGCGCTGGGGGAGCCGGTGACTCGGTCGGTGCCCTGGTGCTTTGCGAGCCAGGCGCGGTAGATCGCTTTGGATTTGGGGTCGGTGTTTGAGCCATTGAAAAGGACGATCCGGCCAGTGTACTCCGTCTTTTCGAGGAGATCCCGCAGATAGGACTGCGTGCGCGTGGATTCGGTGAAGATGATGGCCTTCTTGTTCGCCCCCTTTTTTAGGGCCTCCTCAAAACCGCGCTTCAGAGCGGTCAGGAGGACTTCGCCTTTGGAATTCTTCACGATGGAGCGGGCGAGGCGGTGGAACTCTTTGAGCGAGTTTGATTCCTCGCGCATTTGCGCCAGGTTCTCCGGGCTGTAGGGCCTGTCCTCGCCGGGCGGGTGATCTTCCTCGCCGTCATCCCACTCCTCTTTGAGCTCGTCGAGGGTCTCATAGTCGGGGGCAGCTTCCTCGGGCTGCATTCCGGCGGCGGCGTGGGTTTGGGTGGCGACGTCGAGCTTGTTGGCCAAGGCGTCGAGCGTTGCGGAAATGGCGTGTGTCGAGGACGCCAATAGCCGGCGGAGGATGAGGGTCATCAGTTTGCGCTGGCTGGCGGGCAGAGCAAAAAGCGTGGGGCGCTGCAAGTAATCGGACACCAAATCGTAAAGGCGCTGTTCTTCCGGTGTGGGATAGAATTCCTGGACGAGGGCGTGTCGGTTGGTGAATGGAACGTATTCGAGGACCTGCCGGCGTAATGTGCGCTGGCAGATCGGCTTCAGCCGGGCCTTCAGGTCGGCGAAATCTTTTGGGCTGGTGAGGTTGGCGAACTGGGACTTGAAGCTTTTCAGGTCGCCGAACGTGTAGTCGTCAATGACGCTGACCAGGCCGAAGAGCTCCAGGAGCGAGTTTTGCAGGGGTGTCGCGGTGAGGAGGACTTTCGGGAATGGGGCGACAGCGTTTTTGATGGCGTTGGCGATGCGGTTGGTCGGCTTGTAAACATTTCGGAGCCGGTGCGCCTCGTCGATCACAACGAGATCCCAATCCACTTGGCGGATGTAGGCGTCGTTTGGGCGGGCGAAGTGGTACGAGCAAATGATTATCGTCTCGGGCTGGCTGAACGGGTTTAGGTTTCCGCTTCGGATTTGCTCCTTGAAGGTCCTGGCTTCAAGGATGGCCGATGGCAGGAAGAACTTGTCGGTCAGTTCCTGATTCCATTGCTTGCGGAGGTTGGCGGGGACAATGACGAGCAGTTTCCTTTTGCGCTCGGCCCATTTCTGCGAGAGCAGAATGCCGGCTTCGATGGTTTTGCCCAGGCCGACCTCGTCAGCCAGGATGGCGCCGCGCGAGAGGGGGGAGCGGAAGGCGAACAGAGCGGCGTCGATTTGGTGGGGGTTCAAATCGACTTGGGCATCGGCCAGCGATGCCGCGAGTTTCTGAATGCTGTCAGAAGCGCAGCGTTTGGTCAACTCATGCGCGAAATAGTTCGCGTGGAATCTCGTAATGGCACCCTCTTGCACGCGAATGCATGGTGTACCTGCGCATGGTCGGTTCCGCAACGAGAAAGGCGCGAGCAGGGGACAAACCCAGGGCGGATTCAAGAATCTACAAATTTGTAGCCGCCGACGGCAGTCAGCGCACTTTTCCTCAATTACTGAGATCAGCGCCGACTGCCGTCGGCGGCTACGATTTCTTGAAACCACCCTGGACGGCTGGCCGTTCGCTGCTTTTTTTGTCGCCGGGCGCATCGGGCATGACTAGACTTGCCGCACTCGATGAAGCGACCACTCGTGCCAGTGGCGTTGCTCTATGTTGGCGGAATCCTGATCGCCTGTTTTATCTCGCTTCCGCCGCCGCTCCTTTTGGCCGGCTCGCTCGGCGCGGCGGCGTTGACCTTGGCGTGGCGCGGGGCGAGGCTATCGCTGCTCTGCGCGCTCATTGTGCTTACAGGCTGGACCAACTTCACGCTCCGCACCGCCATCATTTCACCGCATGACCTGCGCCGCATCCTTGGCGATGAGCCTGACATCGTCACGATTCGCGGCACTCTGCACGAAACGCCGGTCCAGCGCGTCTCCGAGCGCAATTCAGAGGAATCGTGGCGCACGCTGGCCCGAATCGATGTCACGGCCCTGCGGCCGAATCGCAAACCCTGGCAGCCCGCAACCGGTCGGATGGCCGTCACTACGCGAGGACTGCTGGCCACCAATTTCTTTGTCGGCCAAACCGTCGAGATCACCGGGGTCGCTGGCCTGCCCAAGATTGCCTTCGCCGAGGGGACATTTGATTATCGGGCTTACCTCCGGGAGCAAGGAATCTATTACAACTTGCAGTCCGCCTCCGAAAGTGATTGGCAGCTTCTTTCTTCGCCGGCGACGCCGCCGTTGGCGGACCGTTTTCGCACTTGGGCGCGCCAGGCACTGGCGCTGGGCTTGCCGGCGGAAGATGAGTCGCTGCGCCTGGAGTGGGCGCTGACGCTGGGATGGAAAACCGCCCTGACCGAGGAGGTCTCGGAACCGTTTGTTCAAGCGGCGACGTATCATATTTTCGCGGTGGACGGGCTGCGCATGGCAATCATCTTTGGCATTTTTTTCGTGCTGCTGCGCGTGCTGCGCCTGCCGCGCGCCGCGTGCGGGCTGGTGCTGCTTCCGTTGATTTGGTTTTATACAGGGCTGACCGGCTGGCCGGCCTCCGCGATCCGCGCCACGGTGATGCTGACGGTGGTCATTATCGGATGGGCACTCAAGCGGCCGAGCGACCTGATCAACTCCCTCTTTACGGCGGCCCTCATCATTTTGATCTGGGAGCCGCGGCAGATCTTCCAGGCCGGCTTCCAACTCTCTTTCTTTGTCGTCCTGTGCATGATCCTGACGATGCCGGTCATGCAGGAACTTGCCAAACGCCTGGTGGCGCCTGATCCCTTGCTGCCAGCCAAACTGCAGCCGCGCTGGCGGCGAACATTGCGTGCGCCGGGCCGGTTTGTCGGCGATCTGCTGCTGACTTCTTTCGCCGCCTGGATCGGCTCCCTGCCCCTGGTCGCGTATTACTTCCATATTGTGACGCCCGTCAGCACACCAGCCAATGTCGTCGCCGTTCCTTTATGCGGGCTGGTATTGATCAGCAACTTCACCAGTCTATTGCTGGCAGGCTGGTTTCCGGCCCTGGCGGAACTCTTCAACCATGCGGGCTGGTTTCTCATGGAATGCATCTGTGTCTCGAGCCATTGGTTCGCTGACTGGCCCGCCGCTTATTTCTATGCGTCCGAGCCGAGCCTGTTCGCTACCGGGCTGTATTACCTCGTGCTGCTGACAACACTGACCGGTTGGATTTTTCGACCCAAATTGCGCGCCTGGAAAATCGCAGCCCTCGCGTTGGCGGTTTGCTGCTGGGCCTGGCAATGCTGGCGAGAATGCTCCGTCACGCGGCTGAGCATCCTGCCCGTGAACGGCGGGACCGCCATTTACTTTGACGCGCCGGGCTGGAGAAACGATCTGCTCATCGATTGCGGGAACAGCAACTCCGTTCAGTTGCTGACCAAACCGTTCCTATGCGCTCATGGGGTGAACCGCTTGCCAGCGTTGCTCCTCACGCACGGCGACTTGCGCCACGTGGGTGGCGCCGAAATGCTGGCTAGTTGCTTCCGGGTTGAAACACTCTGCGCCAGCGCCGTCCGATTTCGCTCGCCCGCTTATCGTCGGATTCTCAAAGACCTGGGCCGCGCGCCGGAGAAATTGCGGACGATCAGCCGCGACGACCAGTTGGGTTCCTGGAAAGTCCTGCACCCCGATACAGGCGATCATTTCGCCCAGGCGGATGATAATGCCCTGGTGCTGTTAGGCACGGTCCACGGCACGCGAGTTCTGCTCCTTTCAGACCTGGGCCGACCCGGACAATATGCTCTACTCGAAAGATACCCCGATCTGCGCGCAGACATTGTGATTACGGGTCTGCCGGTTCAAAGCGAAGCGATTTGCGACGCGCTGATCGACACCCTTCAACCGCGGGTAATCATCGTTGCGGATTCAGAACTTCCAGCCTCAGAACGCGCCAGCCCGAAACTGCGCGAGCGTTTGGGGCAGCGAAAAGTTCCGGTCATTTACACGCGGTTGGCTGGGGCCGCGACGATCGAGTGGCGCAAAAAGGAGTGGGAGGTCCGGACGATGAACGGGAGCAGAATCTCCAACGGAAATGCGGCCCCGCTGCCGGAGCCGCCGCCGGCGAAGTCAAATGACGACCACTCGGAAATCGAATCACCATGAAGCGGCTCGCAATCTCCGCTGGCGATTGAAGACTTGCTGCCCGCCGTGGTGGGGCTAGCCCTGCTATGGCAGAAGCATGAGCACCACGAGCGCGCGACCCTCTGGCAGACCAAGTCAAGCATGACTGTGTGTCCCCTGACTGGACATGGGGCAATATCTTTGTCATTCTGCCGGCGTGCCTCGTTGGGCGCGTTTGATTCTGATTTTGTTATATGGATGAACCTCTGCCGGCCCTGGAATCCCCGCCGCAAGCCTCGCCGCCTGCGATGTCTCTGGCCGCCCGGCTCTTGAATGTCTTTGCGATCCCCGGCGAGGTTTTTGCAGGGGTCAAAGCCGGTCGGAGTTCGATTGGGAATTGGCTCGTGCCTGCTCTCCTGTCGGCGGTGGTGGGAACGCTTGCGGCGATCGCCATTTTGTCCCAGCCGGTCATTCAACAGCAGATGCGGGAACAGCAGGCGAAGCTGATGGCTAAACAGGTCCAGGCGGGCACGCTGACGAGTGCGCAGGCCGATCAGATGTTGGCCTTGGTAGAGAAGCTTATGGTGCCAATCGCGGTAATAGTGACTGTCGTGGCCAGTGTTGTCCGGGTGCTGTGGTGGGCGCTTGTCTTGCGGCTGCTCGGACAGATGTTCTTGAAGGTGAAGTTGGGGTATTCGAAGATGCTGGAAGTGGCCGGGCTCGGGACGATGATCAGCGTGCTGGGGGCGATTGTAACGCTCCTGCTGACCGTCAAATTCGGAACGTTTGAAACTCCCGGTTTGCGGTTCGTGGTTGACGATTTTGAAGCGGCCCGAAAGAGCCAACTGGCGCTCGGCGCGGCCACAGCGTTTTCCTTCTGGCTGGCGGGTGTGATGTCGGTGGGCCTGGCCAGGCTTGGGGATGTGCCGTTTCTGCGGGCGGCGTGGCTGGTGTTTGCCTATTGGGTGCTGCAGGAAACCCTCCTGGGAAGCCTTTTCTAGCACCATGCGGAGCGCGGCGACCAAGGCCGCTTCCGCAAGGTTCACGGTTGCTATTGCGACGCCGCTGTCAGGTCGTCGAAGACCCGTTGCATCGGTTTTTGCTCGCGGCCTTTGGACATGCCACAATGGTACCCGGCCAGATCGGCAGCGGTGTCGAACCAACACTGCTTCTCGGCAGTAGGGCCACAACCGGATAAGGTTTGCCGACCGGGTCGAAAGAGGGCAGGTTGTTGCAAGTCAGAAGATCGATCCCGGATGACCGGCTGGTTTGGCGTGGCACGGATATAGACAGAAAGAACGACTATGGCCCAGGCAATCATGGACCCGGAACAGGTGCGGCGCTTCGCCGAGGAACTCAAGCGGTTTAACACCGATCTGCAGGATAAAATCATCTCGTTGCAGGCGCGCTTTGCGGCGGTAGGCGACACTTGGCAGGACCAGGAACATAGCAAATTCGCCGAGGAATTCAAGCAGACCATGAAGGCGCTCAAGAAATTCGTCGAGGTCTCCAACCAGCACACGCCTTATCTCATGAGGAAGGCCCAGCGCATCGAAGAATACCTGAACCAACGATAACACCATGCCGGAACAAGCCCATGTCTCGTCGATTGATGCGCTGGAGTCCTTCCGCTCCAGCCTGATCGTCTATCTGAGCAAGGCGCGGCCGACGATCGAGGAGGTCAGCTCTGACGTGATGCGCACCCGGCTGTGGCTCGAAGACGAGCACCGCACCCATTGGGAAAATGAAGTCCGCCGCCGGACCCGCGCGTTGCAGGAGGCCCAGCAGGCCCTCTTCAGCGCCCGGCTCTCGACTTTCCGCAAGGAAACCTCCGCCGAACTCATGACCGTCCACCGAACCAAACGCGCGTTCGAGGAAGCGGATACCAAGTTGAAAGTGATCAGGAAGTGGAACCGGGATTTCGACAACCGCGCCGAGCCGCTGCTGAAGCAGATGGAAAAGCTGCAAACCGTCCTGGCGCACGACATGGTCAAGGCCATCGCTTTCCTGACACAGGCGATCGATACTCTTCACGCTTACGCCGGAATCGCCCCGCCTTCCGACGCCCCGGGATCGTCCCCGCCGGCTGGCGGCGGTTTGGCGGACGAAAGCGGCATGAACGGGCACGGATCAGGCGGGCAAACGAATCCCTCCGCTGAACACGGGTGAATCCATGAAAGCGAGCGGAAACAGGTTAACGGCGATCACCCGGGAGTTGTGGGCCCAGTGGCAGCAGACCAAGGATTATTGGAAAGACGCCAGGAGCAAGGAATTCGAGCGCAAGTATATGGAAGAACTTATGGGCAGTGTGGACCGAACCGTTTCAGTGATCGAGCAACTCGACAAACTTATCACGAAAGTCAGGAAGGACTGTGAGTAACAACCTGGGAGTCGGCAAGACACTCGAACTGCTCGACCGCCTGAAAGGGACGGTTCGAGACCTCGCGGCCAGAGCGGACAAACTAAATCTGGAGTTTCAAACCCAAACCGCCCGCGAACGCCGCCAGCGCGAGGCTGCCGTTGCCGAGCAGGCCACGCAGTTGTCCACATCCATCGAAGAGGCGGATGCCGCCTTTGCGACGGCCAAGGAAGCCGCCGCTGCGAAGTATGAAGAACGCAAGGTCTGGATCGGAAAAGCCTACCAGGCCAGCAAAGAGAAGGTTCTGCAGCAGATCGACGACCAGACGGGCGGCCGAAAATATGAACTCCAGAAACAGATGCTGCAATCGGAGCGGGACCGGGACGCGGCTTATGCAACTGCCGCCGCTACACTCCAGGATTTCAAGACCCACCTGGCCGCCGAACAGGACGCGCTCCTGTTGATCGAGAGGGCGGCCCACACCTCTTTCCATGGCTACAGAAAACTCCTCCGCCTGGTGACGGCCGCTCACGAAAAGGCCGACGCTGGTTCTTCGCAGAATGAGAACCAAATGCTGGCCGAACTTCGCGAACTGATCGACAAGACGCGGGATGACCTGGGCCGGTTCCGGAAGTTCCTGCTGCTTCGGGTTTTTAAGTATTGGGCAGCCTGGGCCCTGGCAGCCCTTTGCGAGATACCGCTGGTTCTTTGGCTCTTGGGAGTCAATTCAGACGCCTGGTGGAAGGCCGGCGAGTGCGTCCTGGCCACCCTGGTGGTGGTATTTGCTCTTCGGTGCCTGGCCCAACGCAAGGCCACGTCACTCGCCGCCACGGTCGCCGGGGCGCTCGGGAAGGCTCGCCGGCTGCACGACGCCTGCTTTGAAACGGCCCAGACCCACTACCAACAGGAACTTGACCGAATCAAGCGCGAGTTTGAGAGCACCACCCGAACGGTCGATCTGGATTTGAAACAAACCGTCGCTCGCGCCGGGGAACTCCGGGTCGCATGGCGCATGGAAATGGACGGCAAGGCCTCCCGGATTCTCGAAAAGAACGACCTGCTTCATCGCGCGAAACTGGACCGCCTCGATCGCGCGCATGCGGGCGCCGCCGCACATTTGAAGCTCACCTCGGAAACGCGGCACCATGCGGAGGCTGATGTCAGCGGAAAGAAGGATGAACAGCTCGAGGCGGATTACCAAGCCCAGTGGCGCGCACTTGAAACGGAATGGAACAGCCGGATTCAGCCGATCTACCAGGCCGTGGATTCCGCGAACGATCTTGCGCAGCGCCTGTTTCCTCCGTGGCAGCCCCAATTCCTGGCGGCCTGGGCCCCCCCGCCACAATTCGCGGCCGCCGCGCAATTCGCCCGATTGGAAGTCGATGTCGAGAAGCTCAGCGAAATCAACGCTCGGGACGAGCGGTTGGCCCTGCCGGGACCATCGCGATTCGCGTTGCCGCTCTCCCTGGTGTATCCACAGCAAGGCTCGATTCTATTTGAAACAGCCAGCGCGAAACACGACGAGGCCATCGGCGCCCTTAACAACGTCATTCTCCGACTGCTGGCCACCGCCCCTCCCGGCAAACTCAACTTCACCATCATCGACCCTGTGGGCCTCGGGCAGAACTTTGCCGGTGTCATGCACCTGGCTGACTACGAGGAGCAGATCATCAACAGCCGAATCTGGACCCAGTCCGGGCAGATCGAGCAAAAGCTTGCCGATCTCAACGAGCACATGGAAAAAGTCATCCAGATGTATCTGCGGAATGAATACTCGACGATTGCGGAATACAATGACCAGGCTGGGGTGATCGCCGAAAAGTATCATTTCCTGGTCGTGGCCGATTTCCCGGCCAACTTCACCGAGACCGCCGCCAAGCGGCTCCTGAGCATTGCGGCCAGCGGAGCCAGGTGCGGGGTATATACGCTCATTCACTGGGACCAGCGACAACCTTTGCCGTCCGATTTCATTCCCGATGAATTGCGGAAAAGCAGCGTCTGCCTCACCGGCAAAGAGACCAGCTTCCTCATTGCGGCCAAACCCATCCCGGGCGCAGACGTGGTCCTGGACGTCCCGCCGCCGCCGGAGTTTGCTATCGAGTTCGTCAATAAGGTCGGCGTGAGCAGCCGGGATTCCAGCCGGGTGGAAGTCCCCTTTGCCCACGTCGCCCCGCCAGAGTCTGAGGTCTGGAGCGAGGATACAACCAAGGAGCTTCGCGTGCCGATCGGCCGCACGGGAGCAACCAAATTCCAATACCTGGCGATTGGCAAGGGAACCTGCCAGCACGGGCTGATCGCCGGCAAGACCGGTTCGGGAAAATCCACGCTGTTCCATGTTATCATCACTAATCTAGCTTTGTGGTGTAGCCCCGAGCACGTCGAGTTCTACCTGGTCGATTTCAAGAAAGGCGTCGAATTCAAGTGCTATGCCTCCAACCGACTCCCGCACGCCCGTGTCGTCGCAATCGAGAGCGACCGGGAATTCGGGCTGAGCGTGCTCCATCGGGTGGATGATGAACTCAAGCGCCGCGGCGACCTGTTCCGCAAGCTCGGGGTTCAAGATCTCGCGGGGTACAAAAGGCAAGGGGGCACCGATATCCTTCCTCGGTCGCTGTTGATCATTGACGAGTTCCAGGAATTCTTCGTGGAAGATGACAAGATCTCCCAGACCGCATCGCTCCTCCTGGACCGCATCGTCCGCCAAGGCCGCGCTTTCGGCATTCATGTCCTGCTTGGCTCACAAACGCTGGGCGGCGCCTATACGGTGGCCCGCACCACCCTCGGCCAAATGGTAATCCGCATCGCTCTCCAGTGCAACGAGGCCGATGCCTACCTGATCATGGACGACAACAACCCCGCCCCTCGCCTGCTCTCGCGGCCCGGCGAAGGCATCTACAACGACATGGCCGGCATGTTGGAAGGCAACAGCCCCTTCCAGGCCGTTTGGCTGCCGGACCAGGTAAGGGAAATCTATCTGCAAAAGGTGCGGGCCAGGGCCGATGAGCAGGAAGTCCGAAACTCGAAGTCCGAAGTCCGAACTTCCGGTTCTGACGGCGGGCCGCTCTATCCGGGGCCCATTGTCTTTGAAGGCAACGCGCCGACCGATGTGCGGGAAAACCCGCTGCTCCAACGTTTGCTCGGAGCGCCTTCCGTCAAGCGGACGGATGCAGGCCGCATCTGGCTTGGCGCGCCGAACTCCATCAAGGGACCGACCGAAGTCGTCTTCCACCGGCAGAGCGGCAACAATTTGCTCGTGGTCGGCCAGCGCGAGGAAGCCACCCTGGCCATCCTGTCGATTGGACTCGTGGCGCTGGCCGCCCAGTATCCGGTCGGGGGTGCGCGCTTTATTCTCTGTGACGTCACCCCGCCCGGCACCCCGCAACGCGAGTTCCTGGACCGTGTCATCCAGGCCATCCCTCACCCGATCACCCGGGCCAAACAGAGTGACCTGGCGGATGTGATGAAAGACCTGGCCGAGGAGATGAAGAAGCGGGCCGACGAGCCGGACCCCGATGCAGCCCCGCCCGCATTCCTGTTTGTTCACGATCTCCAGAAATACAGCAAACTGCGGTATGAAGAGGATTTCGGGTTCTCGGCAAGCGACGCCGAAGCTCCGCCCAATCCCGCTTTGCTGCTGAACAACCTCGTTTGTGAAGGAACGCGGCTCGGGTTCCACGTGATTGCCACCTGCGACACCTACAACAACGTGAACCGCTTCCTGAGCCGGAAAGCCTTCAGCGAGTTCGAGATGCGCGTCCTCTATCAGATGAGCGCCAATGATTCCGCCAGCCTCATCGACAACCCGAAAGCCAGCCTCCTGGGACTCCATCGCGCTCTCTACTACAACCAGCAGGAGGGCTATCTCGAGACGTTCCGCCCCTACGCGCTGCCCGGCAACGATTGGGTCGAAAACGCCGCCCGCAACCTGGCCCGGCTGCTCAAGGACGAGGTTGTCTCGCAATAGTCCGGCGGGGTCAAATGACCCCGAGAGTCTGTACAAGGGCGCGCCAGGCGGTTGCTTCCTCTGCACTGCGAATCCGAGGCAGAAAACCAAAGTGCCGATAGAGGTTAATGGCCGCCATCCGGGCGATGGAAGTCGCCAGGTACGCCCGGTCGTGGCCGAGTTGGCGCAGTCGTTGGCAAATGACCGTCATCAGCGGTTTGGACAGGCCGCGCCCCTGGTATTCCGGGACAATGGCCACGTAATGCACCCGGCCAAACCTTGCGCCTTCAAAGCGGTCATCAAACCAAGCCGTGCCTGTGCCAATCGCCTCTCCGTGCTGATCAAGCAGATAGCATTGCCGCCGCACGAGCAGGATGGGATCGGAACCGAAGCGTCGGACGAACAAATCCGGCATGATTCTGCTGTCCCGATCCGCGAGCAAATGGATTCGCAACCAATGGGCTTCGTCGCCGGGCTGATACCACCGCAAGGAGAAGCCCGCCGGCACTGCATATTCTGGAATATTCTCCAGATTCTCGCGCACCATCACGACACGCATAGCCTGTTCCGCTCCGCCCAATCGCCGCTCTGACAGATAATCCGCAGCATTTGGCTGGCTTCTAAATGATGCCGCCACACAAAAAACCTTGTTTTCTGCGGGGGCTTCGGTAGCTTCGCGCCCCATGAAAGTTGAATTCTACGGTCACGTTCGTCAGTACCATAACATCAAATCGGAAATTGATAAGAATATCCAGACGGTTTTGGAAAGCGGCCAATACGTCATGGGTCCCATGCTCAAGAAATTTGAAGGCGAGCTGGCGGCTTATCATGGCGCGAAGTATGCCGTCGGCCTCGGCAACGGCACCGATGCCATCTGGCTCGCCCTGATGGCCCTCGGCATCGGCCCCGGGGACGAAGTCATCACACATGCCAACACCTTCTTCGCCACGGCAGAAGCCATCTGGATTGCCGGCGCCACCGCGGTGCTGGTGGATTGCGATCCCAAGACCAAGTGCATTGACCCGGCCAGCATCGAAGCCGCCATCACACCCAAGACCAAGGCCATCATCCCTGTCCACCTTTACGGCCAATGCGCCGATATGCTCGCAATCAAGAAGATTGCCGACAAACACAACCTCAAGTTGATCGAAGACAATGCCCAGGCCATCGGCGCCCACGGGCCCAATTTCAAGATCGGGCAATTGAGCGACGCGACAACCACCAGCTTCATCATCCAAAAAAACCTGGGTACCTTCGGTGACAGCGGCGCTCTGGTTACCGACAACCCCGATATCGACGCCAACGTCCGGAGGTTGCGCAACCACGGCTCCACTGCCCGGAACGTCCATAGTTACGGCTTCAACAGCCGCCTGGACGACCTGCACGCCGGAATTCTGAGCGCCAAGCTCAAGCACATCGATGAATACAATGACGCCCGCCGCAAGTGGTCGGCCCGTTACACGGCCGGCCTGAAAGACTGCAAAACTTTCAGTCTCCCGGTCGAACTCCCCGGCTATCATCACATCTTCCACCTTTACGTGATCGAAACGAGAAAGACCGAATGGCGCGACCAATTGGTGGATTACCTCGTCAAGAACGGGGTGGACGCCAAAACCCATTACTCGATTGCCATCCACAAACAGGCCGGGTATCCGTGGGGCAAGTCAGCGCGAATTCATGGCTCCTTGGCCAACGCCGAACAAAACGCTGCTACCTGTGTCAGTTTGCCCATGTTCCCTGAACTCACTGCGGAGGAAGTCGATTACGTGATTGCCAAAGTGAAGGAATGGGACAAACAAATCGCCGGCTAAAAACAACGCAGTTTCGGATGCTGGAGTGGTCGAGGGACAACCTTCACACTCCAGCGTCAAATCCCGTTACCCCTTCACTCCTCCACTCCAATACTCCCTCACCCCGTCATGTCTAAATACTCCGTCCTCGTCGTCGGCATGGGCAAGCGCGGCATGCACCACGCGACCGCCTTTAACGCCAACCCAAAATTCCAGGTCGCTGGTATCTGTGACATTGACCAGAAACGGCTTGATGACGCCGCGGTCAAGCTCGGCAACCCGCAGAAAGGTTCCGATGCCGCCGCGCTGGCCAAAGCCGTGAAGCCGGACGTCTTCTGCTTCTGCACCCTGCCCAATCTGCGCACGCCCATGATCAAGGCGGCCATCGACGGCGGAGCCAGGCTGATCGCCTTCGAAAAGCCCGTCACCCTGACTAGCGCCGAGCTCTTCACCATCCGCGACCTGCTCAAGAAAGCGGGCGCAAAAGCTGTCGTCAGCCACCAGCATCGTTACGGCAAGCACTACCAAAAGGTGAAGGAGATCATCGCCAGCGGCGTGTTGGGCCACGTCCATACCGTGTACGGCAGCGCCACCGGCTGGATGACGCACATGCTCTCCCACCTCATTGACTACACCTGCTGGTTCAACAACTACACACCGGCGAGTTGGGCAATGGCGCAGGCTGCGGGCTGCGCCAAGTTCGGTGACAATCACCCATCGCCCGACTACATCGGCGGCTTCGTGCAATTCGCCAACGGCGTGCGCGGCATTTACGAGTGCGGCGCGGGCGCCCCGGACCAGCCTGAAGTTGGCAAGTGGTGGGGTAAGAACCGCATCGGCGCGCAGGGATCGGAAGGGTTCGCCGAAGTCCTGACCAACGGAGGCTGGCGCGCGGTGACCAGGAGCGGCGGCTACCAGGCCGGCGAAGGCGTCATGAGCTATGATCTCGACATGCCGCCCTACATTCAGGAAATGGCCGATTGGCTGGACGACAGCCAGAAAGTCCACCAATGCAACTTCGACCACGCCTGCCTGGGCGCGGAAATCATGCTCGCAATGCAACGCAGCGCTGCCGATGGCGGGCAGGTCTCCTTGCCGTTGAGCACTGGCGTGGACGAACAAGCTCTGCTGAAGACCAAACTGGCTGACAAGCCAGTGATGGTCTCGTGCGAGCAAAACAAGAAGGAATTCGGGTTGGCTTAACCGCCTCGTGCAACAGCGCTTCGGGCGCAGGTTTGAACAGGAGATAACAGAGATAACGGAGTGTTGGCGAGCCAAACTCCGCCGACTTGTCCGCCAGTAATCGCCATCCTCATTTTGACAGGTCGTGGGGCATCCGTGCGCCCCCCCCATT
>Ga0194053_10000511_pt1 | contig 29091 bp, 19 predicted proteins | sample SepL228m_MetaG_FD_161684 | JGI IMG/M metagenome (GOLD analysis project Ga0194053, IMG submission 161684) | Anoxic zone freshwater microbial communities from boreal shield lake in IISD Experimental Lakes Area, Ontario, Canada - Sep2016-L227-8m | ecosystem: Environmental > Aquatic > Freshwater >... | reverse complement strand
TGACTACGGATCAGAAGGTTACAGGTTTGAATCCTGTCGGGGTCACTGAAAAACAGCCACTTACAGATAAGAATGTAGGTGGCTTTTTTTTTGTGCACACAAATGTACATACAATGGCTGATATAACCTTGTTAAAGAATACTCGACGGATAAATCAGAGTGCCTGGACCTTCAGCTAGTCACCGAGTCAATCCATTCCTTTATAAAACCAAGTAAGGCTTCTTTCCCGGTTTCATTATGGAGTTCGTGGAAAAACCCGTCCCAGGCCTTGAAGGTATGAGGGGCAGTCACTTTGCCTGAAAATTCCCGGCTGGCTGAAAAAGAAGTCAGGGAATCATCTGTCCCATGCATCAACAGGAGTGGACAGTCAACTTTGCCGGCATTGGATAGAGCATATTCACCTGCATTTGAAATCTCAAGAAAGGTCCTTACCGATATCCGGCTGTGAACCAGAGGGTCGGCAATATAGGCCCTTGCAACTTCAATGTCGTGGCTTAAATAATATGGATTCAATCCATCCGCCTGGGTCATTGAAGGGAATACCATGTTTACCAGCCTTGCCAGCATGACTTTGTACCATGGTGGTTTGAGCGTCAATTTCAGCCAGGGGCTTGTAACGACAGCGCCGGCCACGTTTGGTCTGTACCTGATGAGGTAGTTTAACACAAGGTTCCCGCCCATGCTGTGGCCATATAAAACAAGAGGTAAACGAGGATGCCGGGTTCCTGCTTCTTTTATGAACAGGCTGATATCATCCATGATCGTTTTATATGAAGCGAAATGGCCTCTCTTACCGAAAGACTTTCCATGCCCGCGAAGGTCAGGTATAATCAATACGTAACCGGATGATGCAAAATAAAATCCCACATGATGGTACCTGCCGGCATGGTCACTCAAACCATGGATTAGCAGGATCATTGCCTTGGGTACTCCTGCCGGGGACCATTCGCAGGCATGAAACGCCTGCCCTTGACCGGTTGATATTTCAAATTCCTTTAACGGCATGAGCATATAGACCTATTATCCTGCAATCCTGTTTAATTTAGCTAAAAGAGGGAAAACTGGGTAAAAAGACCCGGGTTATTTCATTATCGCCAGGTTCTCGGTATCAACCTCGAGATAGATAAAATTCCCAACCGTTTTCAGGTACTCTTTTATCCGTAAGGCGCCCGAATGCTTCGATTCCATCACGATCAGAAAGTGCGGATGTTTCTTTATAAACTCCCTGCCACCCAGGAGAACATCGATCTCCATGCCTTCGGCATCGATCTTAATCAGGATCTTATCTTCATCGGTGTATTTAATGGTTGATAATACTGAATCAAGGGTTTTGATCTCAGCTTTCACAATAGTCCAGGTCTCTCCCCTGGTTTCGACATAATCGGTATGAATTGAAGCGAGATGTGATGCGCCGGTATTCCTGGATTCAAAAATAAAATCTTCTTCGGATGTTTTTGAACCAAGTCCATACTGATGGGCGGTGATCATCTCTTTAAGACCATTCCTTTCAATATTCCGGACGATGGATTCACAATTTTCTTTAATAGGCTCAAACGCATGGCATGGGATCCCTTTTCGCGCAAGCAGGAAGCTGTATGTTCCCACATTTGCCCCGATATCAAAGAAAAGGTTATAATCGCGGTAATGCTGCAGAACAAACCTTTTCACATTCCATTCATATGCAAAATTCAGGAACTGGAAATCAAGCGTACCCTTGCGTGTTTCGAATGTACCCAGGCTGCTTTTATAAATACGTTTTGGCGGATTTGCTTTCCCGTTTATAACATACAGGATAGAGGTCAACAAAAAATAAAACTCACCAAACTTAAGATAATCTGCTACATATCTCAGGAAAGTCCGGATTTTATTCATGTGAAGAAGATTGATAAAAAAAGACTTGAATAATTTTAAAGTGCAAAGATAGAATCCTATCTGAAACATGAAAATTCCAATGCAAATATTTATGAACCATCATATGACGTATCCTGAAATTCATTTTTTCATAAAGTGTTTATAAGTTTTTATCATCAGAGGAGATTTTGTATTTATTTTTTTAATTAGCTTTGCGGCCTGTTAAATAATTATCAATAGATGCCAGCCAGCCGCCGGAATATTAAAATTCTTTCAATCCTGTTCCACAGCCTGGCTATTGCTATCATTGTTTTCGGGTCCATCATCAATTTCCACCAGTATAAGATTTGGGGAAAACCCCTGATCCCCCAGTTCGTTGGGATCAAACGTGATGTTGAAAAAGCCACCAAGATCCTTTCAAACGGGAACCTTGTGATTAAAAGCAATCTTCCTCAAAAATTCCCAACCCTTTCATCGGCAATCCTGCCGGTCGAAATTTTCCGCCATAGCTCCGGGACAGCTGGTTTTATCACCATTGACCTTTGTTATAAGGGACCGGGTTTTGAACATCTCGCTGCTTCCGGTCTCAGGGCTCCGCCTCTTTCTTAATCCTGTTTCACCCGCTTTTCATGCCTGCCTGACATTGTAATGCCAGGGTTGCGTCTTGTTAGCCGGTGAATAGCAGGCTGTCAACCGGGAGATCTCATCCGCAGTCAACAGCATTAAGATTCCAATTCCAGTTTTTAAGCTTAATATAATTTTAAAATGAAAAAGAGCATTTACTTTTTTGCAGTACTTATAATTAGTTCCTCATCTTTTCTTTTTAACAATTCAATCAGGGCGCAGGGTTCATTGGTTAATGACACGGTCACTATGGGAGCATCCTATGCCAATGAGATTTATTACAGCATGGCCAATGGAAAAATACTGTCTTCGCCCCGTAATTCCTGGGACATTGCCTTCAGGACAAAGAAATTCAGTTCCAGCATCCTTACCAATGACGGGATGGGTGTTGTTTTGTACACTTACCCCAAATCGGATACCAGCGGATGGGCCACCATGGATACAGCCGGTTTATACAGTTGGGCCCGGATGTTTAATGACCCCAATAACTGGGAAAACGGGGCCTTTTCCCGCAATGCCAAGAGCCATCCCGATTACGGCTGGGCAATATACAATGATGTGACCCATGACCTCGTTGCAGACTCTTTGTTTATCATAAAACTCAGTAATGGCAGCTTTAAAAAGCTGTGGATAGAAAACAAACGTTCGGTACAGGATATTTATCATTTCCGCTTTGCAAATATTGACGGCACTGGTGAGCACACCGACACGTTGAACCTGGCTGGTGATCTGGGTACCGATTTTGTCGGATTCTCTTTTGAAACAAACCGGAGAGTTGATTTTCAGCCCAGCCTGGCTGATTGGGATATTGTGTTTACTCGATACATATCAATCCAGCCTAACGGGACTCCTTACCCTGTCACCGGGGTTTTGAATAACCAGGGGATCAAAAGCAAGAAATTTCAGCCTGTTCCACTCTCTTACAATGATTATGAGGTCAATTCCTGGGATTCTTTAAGATCTTCTGTCGGCTACGACTGGAAGGAACTGAATAACCAGACATACACTTACACTATCGTTGATTCCCTGGTTTATTTTATACGACAGGCCAACAAGGATATTTACAAGCTTTATTTTACAAACTTTGCCGGAAGCACTTCCGGTGTTATAAATTTCACGAAGCAGAAAGCTCTCTCTTTCGGAATAAGTGAAATGAACCGGTCCGGGTTATCAGTTAAAGTATATCCCAACCCGGTCACAACAACCATGCATCTTCTCGTTTCCGGCAATACCGGCGACGAAATCCATATCGTTCTTTCAGATCTGTCGGGCAGACAACTTGGTGCAGATCATCCTTGCAGGCTCATGGAGGGCCTTAACCTGTTTACGCTTGATGTTGCCGGGCTGACCCCTGGTGTGTATTTCGTGACTGCTTCAACTGCAGCAACGAAAGCAGTTACGAAAGTGATCATCACCCGTTAATATGGGAAAAGGCCCTTTCAGCCTCCTGATTGGATTAATAATCAGCCTTCTGGCCATAGCACAAGCTAATGGCCAGAAGGCGTTTATTAAGGTCATCGACAAGAAGAATTCCGAGCCGATTGCATACGCCCATGTATGTTTCGAAGGGCTCAAAACAAAGAAATCACTGTATACCCTGACCTCTATTGAGGGAACAGTTACAAACGAGGTTCAGGAGCCTTCAAAGATTGTCATTAGTTTTATGGGGTATCTAAGCTGTAAAGACACTATACGCCCCGGGCAATCTCTCGAGATCCGCCTTGAACCATCAACAATGAGAATGAATGAAATAGTAGTTACAGCCCAGTATACACCAGAAAAAGCCGACAAGTCGATTTACCTTATTGAAGTCATAAATTCCAGGCAAATCGAGATGCAGGCTGCGACAAATATGGCTGATTTGCTCAGAAACCAGTCGGGCATGCAGGTCACCCAGGACGGCGTTCTCGGGACCAGTCTTAAAATACAGGGCTTATCAGGCCAGAATGTCAAATTCCTGCAGGATGGGGTTCCAATGATCGGCAGGATGAACGGGAATTTCGACCTGAACCAGATCAACCTAAACAATGTTGACCATGTTGAACTTATTGAAGGCCCCATGTCGGTCATCTATGGGAGTAATGCCCTTGCCGGTGTTATTAACCTGATTACAAAAGAAAATAAGACTTCCCTTCTAAACACAACGGCAAACACTTATTATGAAACGGTTGGAGTCTTCAATTTTGACGCCACTGTGTCGGCCTGTCTCAGGAAGCATGGTTTTATGATAGACGGAGGAAGAAATTTCTCACCGGGCTACTCATCAACCGACACCAGCCGGTCCAAGGCTTTTAAGCCAAGGAGGCAGTACTTCTTCGACGGATACTATACTTATACATCGGGTATGCTGAAACTTAAGCTGGGAGGCGATTATTTCAATGAATTGCTGGAAGACAAAGGGGCATTGCAGCCTGTTTACTATATAAACGCACTTGACAACTATTTTACTACTATCAGGTATTCAGGCAGGGCCGAAGCATCGGTCAAACTGCCCCGCAGCAAATTCATTAACCTGATGGCATCCTATTCTTTTTATGAGAGGCGGAAGCAGCAATACGATATGGAGCTGACAACACTTGAAAAGATCCCGATAACCAATTCCGATGGACGCGATACCTCATCCATAGTGTCATGGACCGGGAGGGGAGCGTTTGCGGCAAACAACGTAGGGCATAAAATCAATTACCAGACCGGAATTGACCTCGACTATGAAACAGGTACCGGGAAGAGGATTCTCGGGCACAGCCAGCAGATAGGCGACTATGCTGCATTCTTCAGCCTTAAGTATGAGCCGGTCAAATCGCTGTCGATTCAGCCTGGGGTCCGGTTTATTTACAATACAAAGTATGATGCCCCTGTCGTATATGCCCTGAGCACTAAATGGGACATGTCGCCGGAATGGAACCTCAGGTTTTCATATGCGAGGGGATTCAGGGCTCCTGATATAAAAGAACTTTACCTGAACTTCCAGGATGTAAACCATGATGTTATAGGTAACCCGGATCTTAAAGCAGAGCAGTCGAATAACTTCACCCTGGGTATAAACCTGATGTCAGAAAAGAAAAAGACAGTCTTTAATCTTGAGCTCGGCGGGTTTTATAACCTGATAAATAATGTCATTCTTCTGGCCCCTACAGGTGTTACACCAACTCAGTATACTTATGTTAATCTCAGTAAATTCAAGACCACGGGAGGCTCAGCCGGACTTGGGTTCAGCCTGTACCCGGCACTCAGGCTTCAATTGTCGGTTTCTGAAACGGGAGTTACCGGAAGCCTGGATGAAGGAACCTCGCCCGGCCCCATGCGATGGCTCACTGAACTGAGTTTAACGGCAAGCTATACCATAGCAAGGCCGGAGCTCACTTTTTCGTTGTTTTACAAGTACACAGGAATGGCACCCCAGGTTGTGTTTAACGATAAAAACCTTGACTGGGGATATGTGGACCCATATAATCTGATGGATATCACTGCAGCCAAAAGCTTCTGGGAGAACCGTATAAGGCTTTCGGCAGGGGTTAAGAACATGTTCAATGTTACGACGGTTCCTGCAAGTGGCATGGTTGGGACCCATGGCTCGGGAGGGGATGCGATGAACATCGGCTGGGGAAGGACCTTCTTTGTAAAATTCGGCTTCACTTTTAATAAATACAAATGACAAGACTGCCTTTCCCCATATTGATCGTGGCCCTGGCCTGCACCCTGAATTCCTGTTTTAAAAAGGATTCCATAGTGCCTCTTCCTGAAAGGGGTAATGTGCTGGTCGACACCATTGCAATGACGGCGTCCTATAAATACCAGGTCTATTTCAGGCTGGATTCCGGCCTGGTTACTTCCACCAATGAACGAACAGCAAGCGACCTGGGTTTTGACTGCAGCCCTTCAGGTTACCATATTATTCTCAATACCGCCGATTTCATGCGGATTGCCGATATGGGCATGCAGTCATTCGGGGGTGCCATAGATACTTCAGGTGCCAGGTGGAAATTCGACAAATCAGACGGGGATCCTGATTCCATCGCCACAGGGCAGTGGTTTGTTATTGTCAGGGGGGATACCATATCCAACGGCCATGTTTGGGCGCTTGACCTTGGCAGGGATACTGCAGGTATTCACCTTGGATTAAGGCAGGTTGTTTTCGACAGCCTTAAACACGGAATTTATTACTTCAGGTATACCGGTATCAATGGAGGGAGCATAAGCCGGGCCTCGGTCCCGAAAGACCAATCAGTCAATTATATGTATTTTGGGATTCGGGCCGGGGGTATGGTTCTGCCGCTGGAACCTCATAAAACCAGGTATGACCTTTTATTTACGCAATATACGACCCTGCTCTTTACCGATGCCGGCGCTGCATATCCTTACCTTGTCACAGGTGTTCTTTCAAACTCCATTGGGGTCAGGGTGGCTGTAGATACTGTTCATCCCTTTTCTTCAATCGACTTAAGCCTGGCAAGGACCTTGAATTATACCAGCGCCCTCGATGCAATAGGATATGACTGGAAAGTATATAGTTTTACGGCCGATGCCTATACCGTGAAGACTAACCGGGCATATATAATTACGAATGCCAGCGGGTTATATTATAAGCTAAGGTTTACCAGCTTTTACAGGGCAGGGGTAAAGGGTTATCCCGTTATCGAGACCCAGCGCCTCTGACACCCTTTTCAGAAACGCGTTCGTATTCTTTCGCCAGAGTTTCCCTTGAAATCGTCCAATGATGCCCGGGCAGGAACAATTCACATCCTGTATCGAGAAGTGTTTTCCAGCTCTTTAACAGGCTGGCTGCATCGTCAGCCCAGGGAGGAAATGCCCTGCCCGGAAAGAGTGAAACGCAGGTGTCGCCGGTTATCGCAAGCTGGTCGTCGATGATCATGCTGCATGAGCCCATGCTGTGCCCGGGTGTATGAACAAGCCTTGCATTGATTCCAAAGACTGTTAAATCGAGAATGTCATCCGCCAGCACATCACCTGGAACACCACTGACTTTGAACTTATGCTCAACCCTGGGAGCACCAAGGTTATATAAAAATCTTGTAACAGGCATATTACCATGTGGGAGCGGGCTGAGGCCTGATTCGAGGAAACCTGCCTCAGAGCGGTGAACGATGACAGGCATTTTGTACTTCTCCTTCAATATAGCTGCGCTGCCTGTATGATCAAAATGTGTATGTGTTAACACGATGGCATCCAGCTGTTTGAGACCGATTACTTCAAGTCGTTTAAGAAGTAGTCCCGAGAAGGTTGCAGGGCCTGTATCAACCATGACGTCATGCCCGTCGAATGAAACGAGGTATACGTTGGACCAGCCCCAAAGAAGCCGTTCAACCTGAGTTCCGTTTCGTGTTTGCCAGTATCGCATCTTCTATACCCTTTAACGTGCTATCAATGGAGCAATTTTATAAGATCGTCGCTGATACCGATACGGTAACCCTGCGAAAGATATAAAACCTCGCCTTTAAAATTGATTACCGTGACGAGGGGGAAAGAAGCGACAGTTCCCATGCCGGTATTGTCTGAAATAAGTTTTATGAGTTGAACCGGCGATACCATGCATGAGGAACCTGAAGGCATGTCAGCTGACACCTCTTTGATAAAATCGGTTTCTTCTTTATCATCCCTGAACAGGAAAAACAACCTGATGTTCTTCTTTTCCAGTTCCTTCTTTTTTGCTTTCAGATCGGCGATCAAATGCCTGGTGGGCTCTTTACCGGGCTCCATCCAGGCCAAAACCAGGTTTCCCATAACAAAAGGGCCAGCCTGGGGCAGAACAGATAAGAGGGTCTTAGGATCCATCTTCCCTAGAACCGAAGGGGCCGGTTCTTTGCGAAGGCTGATCTGCTGTTTAATTTCCTTTCCCGGGTTTAGGTTGAAGAAAGAGAGGCTTGAAAGCACGGTTCCGTCCTTAAGCCGGTTCCCGGTCACCATGAGGTAATAGCCTTGCGCCAGGTCAAGTTCACAGGGGAAACTTCCAAGGCGGGGGTCAGTCTCATAATCAAGGGACCTGAAAAAGCCATCTTCAAATTTTTCCAGTGTGAAATGGATAAAATATTCAGGCCTTCGGTTATTCTTCGGATCCGAATCCAGGAGGAGCCTGAACCTGTCGCCGGGCGAGGGTGTTTTGGGATCAAATTGCACATCATGCCAGGCATTGTTGAAATAATACTGGGGAAGGCGTGTGCCGGGCTCCAGTCGGGCAGCAACACCAAGGCTTCTGCATGCTGCCACAAAGAAGATATCCCTGGAATGGGGGTCAGCGACTTTCAATTCATAAACCCCGATAGGCGAGAGGGGAGCCTTGCTGTAATTCGCTTTATTGTCTGTTTGAATATTCGTTTTAACCCATTCAGCAAGTATGGCAGGATCAGTTGCGGCCTTAGCCCTGAAACTTCCGTCAAAGCATTTAAACAGATATGATTTATAAGGCCTTAACCATTCATTGTCCACCCGGGGATTTAAGAGGTATTTATAAAATATATCCCTGTCCTTTCCAGCGCTGCCGGGGCAAACAGTATAATTTATATTGTCCATCAACACCTCAAAAGTTACATCCCTCATGTCTTTTAAAGAGATGACGGAAAGAAGGGGAAACAGCAGGTTCCTTCCGGATTTGCTGGCCGAGCCTGCAAAATCGATAATCGTCCTGTAATTGCCGCGGCTTTCCCTGAGGAATTGCCAAAGCGTATCGGGATCCAGTTTTAATGTTGCGGCAATCCTGTATGATTTTGAGCTGTCTATGAATGTTGCTTCATAAGCCGACCTTAGTTTATCTTCAAAATCAAGCCTTTTGGTGTTGGCAGTTTTCAATGAGTCAGGCAAAACGAAAGTAAGCGGGATTTCAGGAGGGGGAACAAGATCTTCCTGCAGGCAGTATTCCCTGCCCGGCTTCAATGATATTTCCAGGGCAACCGTGTCGACTGATTTTACTGTGATTTTCCTGAAAGCATATCTCCCGTTTTTAGAAGCCCAAACGATCAGGTCCCCAAATCCGGTCTGGAAGCTGCATAAGCCCTTAGTATCAGTATATGTCCTTTGCAAAGGATAGAACTCGGCGTAATTGTACAACTGAAATTCCACTGCAGCGCTGTCGGCTGGTTTTCCCGATGTATCCCTCACCAAAACAAAGATCCGCTTCGTTACAGCGTAGTTTGGCAGGATGTTGATCCTGGTATATCGTTCATCTTTAAGTAAAACATCCTCAAGACCTTCGTAATCGCCAAAAACGTTGGTGCTGACAAGCATGGCCCTTTTCGCCGGGGCTGTAAACCAGGCCACCCCGGGAACCGGCTCGGGTTCACAGGCTCCGATATAATTCCATTTCCCGTCAATCCATACCTCCACCCATGCATGGTTGTCGTCGGAATGTGCCCAGCGTGGAGTGTAACATTGCCTGGCCGGGATACAAACAGAGCGCAGGGCAGCAACCGTAAATGTCGATTCTTCCCCGCAACGTCCGTAGGCGGTCCTTACCGTGGCTAGTGGAGAGGATGTCCTGTCATCACTGCCCCTGTAGGTTACTTTCTCATGGCACCAATGGTTGACTTCGATCACGGCATCTTTCATGCTCATCTTCCTGATCCTGTCCTTCAATTCGCCAAGAAACACCATGCGTGAGGTGTCAAGGTTTTCATTGTTCACCCTTATCGGGAGCACGAAATGACGAAACAGTTCCTCAGGCAGGGTCTTCCCCCATGAAAAAGTATCCCTGGCTGCAAAAGAAGACCTGACATTTTTTAAAAAGAAATCCCCATCATAGTCGGCGATATCATTCAGGGAAGAATATGCAAGCAGGAATTGCAGGGCTTCCTTTTCTTTCAGGGGCATTTCCTGATCAGAAATTTTGAATACTTGCTCATAACGGTTTTTCCCGAGAAGTTTTTGTTTCTCATACCGGGCATCAACCTTTTTACGGTATGCTTGATCTTTAAGGAAATGCTCTCCTCTGTGGCAGGCGGCTGAAGCCAGCAGTATGAATGACAAGGGAATTAAAACCAGGTTTCTCATTTCAACATCTTAAATAATGATTCTCAGCATGATGCCTGATATTATCCTCTCCTTCTTACCTGCATGATTGCAATCCATGTAATGTAAAACATGCAGAAGACAGGAACAACAAAACTTATGGCGATTGAAACCGAATCTGCTACCGCCCACATGAAGGAGGGGAATAATGCACCGATAGGGATCGTCGCAATCATCAATCCAATCAATACAATCCTTCCTTCCTGTATCCGGTTAAGAGCCAGGTAGATCATCAGCGGAAAAATACATGAAGCGCCGAGCCCTATCATGACCGAGGCTGCAAGCGAAAGGTATTTTTGCCCTATGAAAATTGTAAATAAACCAAAAATGCACAACAGGCTGCTCAGGAGAAAAACAATTTCAGGTTTAATCCTTCCAATGATCAGTAAACAGGCCAATCTCCCCACAAAAAAAGAAAACATGAATATGCCTGCCCCGGGAATAAGCGTTTGCATAATTTTTATCCCGAATGTTTCTGAAAAATAAAATGGGATCATCTCAATCAGGCAGTATTCTGTCCCGGCATACACGATAAGCCCCCCCAGCACCAGGAAGATGAATTTATCGGAGATAAGCTTTATCAGGATGTTTTTGCCCCGGTTTCCCAACCCTGCCTCTTCCTGCCCGGGGAAGGGGAGAAAGAACAATAATGCCAGTGATAAAAGAAGAATAAGGACAGACAACAACAGCAGCAGTTTGCTTTCATATATTCCTGTCCCGGGCAGAAGGGAGGGGATAAGCAGGCCAACAATGAGCCCTGCCGACTTAACAAGGTAAACCGCCACTATCCTCTGTGCATTCTTAGTGTTATCGTCTGGTACAAACACCGCCTGAAGTCCGGCAATCTGAATAAACATGCTTCCCGAAAATAAAAACAGGTCGGCAAGCAAAACAACGTTCACCGATTTTATGTTTATCAGTGGAATAAGCAGTCCGGTGAGTACAACAAGAATTCCAATTAAAAGTTTACGGCGTTTGTTCCCCGACGGCTTCAGCAAACCAAAAGCAACCGATAGGAGGGAGAGTATTATAAGACCTGCAAAAGTGAGTATACGCAGGTAATATGCATCAAGGTAAAGGAAACTTATCTGCCAGTTTAGCCTTGGGAAAAGGATTTCAATAAGGCCTGCGGTAAAAAAAGCCGTATATAAGGCAAAAGGTGTTTTTCTTACATGATGATTACCAGGAACCATGTCTTACTCAAAATGTATGTTTAATTCATCCTGATTCATGGAAATTACAGCTGATTGCACAAAATGATCCGATTTCTGAACGGGAATTTCGTTGCTGTTCAGCCTGAGACGTGATAAACCGGGGAATGCATGCAATACAAGTTTCAGCTTTGTGAATTTCGATATAAAGGTCCCCTCGGCCTTTCCGATCACAAGGGTTTTCCCTGCAGGGTTAAACGTGATAACACGTTTGCAATACGATCCGTTCTCATAATTATAGGTTTGTCCGTCATCCTCGTAATAAACAAAACTACTGGTATTTCTACCTGCATAAATATGCAGGTCCAGGGTGTCGGAGGGTTTTTCAGATGTGTTCTGGATCACCGATTGCATCGGGATAATGCCTGATGCTTTCACAAATACAGGAAGGTCATCAAGGGGGGCTTCAACATTCACTTCCTGTTTGCCCCTGTAAAAATCACCGCTTGAAAGCCGGTACCAGCCGCCTTCGGGAAGATAGACCCTGGCCAGGTTCTGAGTGCTGGAAACCGGCGCGATCAGAAGGTTATCGCCAAAAAGGTATTCTTCCTGGTATTTCCACCACCAGATCTTTTCATCGTTAGTATAGTTTATTGCCAGGCTCCTTGCGACAGGCAATCCATTTTGAGTCGAAGTATAAAATGCCGAATAAATATACGGCAGCAGGCGGTACCGCTGGGAGATAAGCTTAATCGAAGTTTCCTCAACCCCCTCACCCAGCGACCAGGGTTCTTTCCTGTTCGTCCCTTTGGCCGCATGGTTCCTGAAGAACGGTGTATAGACCCCCATGGACATCCAGCGCAGGAATAACTCCTTGGAAGGAGATTCCATAAAGCCTCCCATATCGGGTCCTACGAAGCTGAGACCCGAAAGCCCCAGGCTGTTTACCATTCTTGCCGACAACAGCATGTGTTCATCGCTTGCAACGTTGTCGCCTGTCCATACGGCCGAATATCTCTGTATCCCGGCATATCCTGCACGGGTGAGGACAAAGGGGCGTTTGCCGTTCAGTAGTTTTTTTGTTCCTTCATAGGTCGCGCGCGACATATTAAGCCCGTATACATTATGGGCTTGTTTCATACTGGCCCCATGCCCGTCAAAATCAAAATGAACAATGTCGGGAATATTCTGCCCCCAGGCCGAGGGTTCATTCATATCGTTCCAGAACCCTTCAACACCGGGATCTACAAGATGCTTAAAGGATGATCCCCACCATTGCCTGACTGCTTCAATGGTGAAATCAGGAAAATGGCACCTCCCGGGCCAAACGCTCCCGATATACTTCACCCCGTCGGGGTACTTGACAAAATAATCATTTTTCAGGCCTTCATCATAGGCAAAATACCCTGGTTCGACTTTAATCCCCGGATCCACAATGGTTCCAAGATGAAAGCCCATGGCCCTGAGTTCCGAGATAAGGGCTTTGGGATCAGCAAACCCTTTGGGGTTCCAGGTAAAGATCTTATAGGCATCCATGTAGTCGATGTCGAGATAGATCATATCGCAGGGGATCTTCTTGGCCCTGAATTGCCGGGCTACATCAAGAACCTCCGTATCAGGATAATAGCTCCACCTGGACTGCTGGAAACCAAGGCTCCAGTATGGGGGAAGGGGAGTGCGGCCGGTCAGCCAGGTATAATCTTGAAGTATCCCGGCAACAGTGGATGCCCCGAAAAAATAATAATTCAGCTCGCCTTCTGCAACGGAGAAACGGCTGAAACGATTGTCGGTGGAGGCGGCAAAATCAAACTTTGTACGGGAAGAATTATCGAGGAAGATCCCGTAAGTCAGGCTGTCGTGTATGCCAATGAAAAAAGGTATGCTTACATACAGAGGGTCGGCATTGGCAGCATATGCAGGCACATCGGAGTTCCACATCTCGTATTTATTGTCGCGCCTGTTCAGGTTCCCGGTTTTTTCACCCAGCCCGATAAATTTCTCATCGGGAAAAAGCCTGCGGTAACATGTGATTTCAGGCCCCTGCCATCCTGTGCCAAACGGGGCATATTCTTCCGAGAGGACCCTGCCGGTTTTATTTTTTATTTGTATGCGGATGGGATTCTTCTGTATTTCAATCTTTAGTGAATCTGTGGAAAGTATAATCTTTTCAGGACTCTCCTTGACATCGAAACCGCCGGGTAAAGGTTTTGCAACCACGGCATAGGAAAAATCAGAAGCGCTGAGATCCTTGTCAATCCTGATGCGGATAATCCCAGGGGAGTAGTATGTGACCCCGACGACCGCATTGCCAGCCTTGATGATTACCGAGGGGCCCGAATGCGTCATCGACTTGAAATTTCCCATGAACATATCCTGGGCTGACAGTCCCTGGATGCTGAACAGTAAGAAGCAGGCCGCTGACAAAAGGTCTGAAACGATTCTGGTTATTTTTCTCATATCCTTTGAATTGCCGGCCACTGCCGGATTAAATTAAAATCCTTCGTGTTCTGTCCTCCTGATAATCTCATTCTGAAGATCTTCCCCCAGGTCATTAAAGTAATCGCTGTACCCGGCAACACGTACAATCAGGTCCCTGTGTTTCTCGGGATGTTTTTGTGCATCCTTCAGGGTTTCCGCTGACACAACATTGAACTGGATATGGTGCCCGTCCATTCTGAAATATGCACGTATCAGGCTGGTAAGCTTGTTGATCGCTTCATCTCCTTCAAAGAAGGAGGGGGCGAATTTCTGGTTAAGCAGGGTGCCCCCGGTGAGAAGGTGATCGATCTTGGAAGCCGATTTCAGCACTGCCGTAGGGCCTTTGTGATCGGCGCCCTGGAAAGGTGAGATCCCTTCCGAAAGGGGCTGTTTAGCTTTTCTGCCATCAGGCAGGGCCCCGATAACGCTGCCAAAGTAAACATGCGAGGTCGTCGGCAGCATATTGATCCTGTGAATTCCTCCTATGGAAGTAGGCCTTCCGTCGACGGCATCAAAAAACATGCGGAATACAAGCCGGGCCTGGTCATCGGCATAATCGTCATCATTCCCGTATTTGGGTGTATGGTATACCAGTTCCTTCCTGAATTCTTCGAAGTTCTCAAAATCAGCTGCAAGAGCCTTGAGCAGGCCGCTCATGGAAATAGTCTTCTTTTCAAAGACATGGTATTTGATTGCGGTAAGCGAGTCGGTGAGGCTTCCGAGACCTACGCCCTGGATGTATGTGGTATTGTATCTTGCACCTCCTGCATTATAATCCCTGCCGTTGGTTATGCAGTCATCTATGAGCAGGCTCAGGAAAGGTACCGGCATGAAATCAGCAAAGATCCTGTGGATCATATTATTTCCCCTCATTTTAACAGCCGTAAGATATTGAAGCTGCTGCTCAAAGGCGTTCATCAGTTCTTCAAAGGAGATGAACAGTTCGGGATCGCCGGTTCTCATACCTGCCTGCTTATTTGTACGCTTATCGAACCCGTTGTTCAGGGTAAGTTCCAGAACCTTTACCAGGTTGAAATAGCCCGAAAGTATATAGGCTTCGGTACCAAAGGCCCCGGCTTCAACACAGCCGCTGGCGCCCCCGTTCCTTGCATCTTCAAGTTGCTTGCCCTGCCTGACGAGCTCCTGGATGATAGCATCTGTATTAAAAAAAGAAGGCTGTCCGAATCCCGTTTTTGTGATCTGCAGGGTTCTCCTGATAAAATTTTCGGGATTTTTTTTGCTTACCTGTACCATGGAACTGGGCTGAAGCAGCCTCATTTCCTCGATAACATCGAGAAGGATATATGTAAGTTCGTTAACGGCATCCGATCCGTCGGGTTTTACACCACCCAGGTTGATCAGGCAGAAATCGGTATATGTATTGCTTTCAAGGGCCGTAACCCCGACTTTCGGTGGGGCAGGGTGGTTGTTGAATTTGATCCAGAAGTTTTGGAGAAGTTCAACCGCAGTATCCCTTGTTATCAAGCCTTCCTGAATGTCCTTCCTGAAAAAGGGCAGGAGGTGCTGGTCAAGCCGGCCGGGGTTAAAGGAATCCCACGGGTTTAATTCGGTGATGACGGCCAGGTGGACAAACCAGTAATATTGAAGGGCTTCGTGCAGGGTACGGGGAGCATCGGCAGGAACATGGCGGCTTATGGCGGCCATGTTCAGCAATTCAGATTTCCTCGACTCATCGTTTTCCTCATTTGCGAGACTCTCAAGTTCCATAGCATACCGTTCTGCAAATTTTACCAGGGCATTGGCCGCGATCTCCATGGCTTTCAGTTCCTCCCTCTTTTCAAAGGCAAAGGCATCACCAAGGAAATCAAGTTTGGTAATTTCTTCCCTGACCTGTTTCATAAGATCATTCATGCCAAGGCGGTATATCTTGCTTCCCAGCACGGTATGCCCGGGCGCCCTTTGTTCCTGGAATTCAGTAAAAACTCCGGCCCTGTATGCAGCCAGCCATTCTGTAGGCAAAGCGTTCATGATCCGTTCGCGGTTGCTGTGCCCTGTCCAGAAAGGGATAATTTTACCGGCATAAACACTGCGGACTTCATCATCGACCTTAAATGAAACTTTTTTTCGGGTATCAAGAATTTCAAGGTCTTCAAGGCTGTGCAGGCATATTTCGGGATAAGTCGGACAGGCTTTTGGGGAAGGCCCCCTCTCGCCGACAATGAGCTCTCCGTCGTTGATGCAGATGGCTTTATGGCTGAGAATATGGTCTAAGCCCATTGCCCTGCATACCGGCACAGAAACCTGCCTGTCGATCCCTGATTCGTAAAATTCAGTAATGAGTACCGCACGTTCGGCACTTATGCAGTTCACAGCATTGAGGCTCTGCTCCCTCAATCTCTTTATTCTATCGGTCATATAAACTCTTTATTACTATCCATCCAGTGATCCAGTGATCCAGTGATCCAGCTATCCAGTTATCCCCCTATCCTCACCACATATCCCAAAGCTTCCAGTTCTTCCTTTCTCTTAATCAAAGCTTCCTTCGGCAGGCTCTTTATATCTTTCATGAGGTTCTCCTTCCCAAACCGCTTGTATTTACTTTCTGCTGCCGCATGATAGGGCAGGAGGTTTATTTCATTCAGCGCTTTCCCAATGGGTTCAAGATACAAATACAATGCCCTGAAGCTCTCATCATCATCATTGATCCCCGGAACCACCGGCACCCTCACAATGATCTTCTTTCCCAGGCCGGCCAGCTTTTTGAGGTTCTCAAGGATGAGTTTGTTCGCCCCCCCCGTATATTTCAGGTGAAGACCCTCATCGATTATCTTCAGGTCATAAAGATACAAATCTATATAATCCATAGTGGCCATCATGTTCTTCCATTCAGTATGCCCGCAGGTATCCAAAGCTGTATGAAGGCCGATGGCCTTAAGCTCTTTCAGCAGTGACAGCAAAAATTCAGGCTGGCTGGCCGGTTCGCCGCCCGAGATGGTTATGCCGCCTCCCGATTCATCATAAAAGACCCGGTCCTTTGCGACTTCTTTGAGGATGTCATCAACCTCCATCCAGGTACCTGCCGTTTCTTCTTCGGTGAATATGCGGCCATCAAGCGAAACCGATTTCGTGCTTGTCTCCGGCAAGCCGCACTGGCTTTCGGGGTTGTGGCACCACCGGCAGGATAAGGGGCATCCTTTAAAAAAAACAGTACACCTGATACCCGGACCATCGTGAACTGTAAATTTCCTTATATCAAAAACCAGTCCTTTTATCATGTTAAAGCCTTTGTAATACCCGGCTGAAGGTTGACTTTAATTACTCTCCTTTTCCAGCCCCGAATAATACCGGATCATCCTGACTATTGCTTTCCGGCAAACGGGGCAAAATCCACCGGCCTCGTTTGATTTCATCCTGCAATCCATTGACGGGCTGTAGATTCCCTTGCCCACGTACCCTCCGCCTTCAAACATACCGGTAGCATCCTTGAACCCGGGTTCCCTGGGCGTTGGCAAAGGCAATCCTGGTGTCACCATTGCCTTCCATTTTGATGTAAAATCAACATTGGTTGTCAGATTCGCCTCCCATGGTTCGACTTTAAGATTGTAAAAGTCAGAATAGCTTACTTCGGAGTTGTAATATTCATCGGCCAGCCCGGCAAAAGAATGGCCGAACTCATGAATTGCGACAATCTTTGAATACTGGTTATCAACAGTCCCTTCACAGTAATGGTTATAAAAGCCACCCCCTCCATAGCGCTTCGAATTGACAAGCACAAAAATTGCATCATACGGAACATTGGCGGCAATGTCATAAATGGACCTGGTATCGAAACTGGTAAGGTAACGATCCATGTCAAACGTATAGAAACTGCTGTGAATACTGGTGTTTACGTACAATTCCTTGCCGGGTATGCTTACTCCTGATTCGTCGGAAGGAGAACTCACTGCATAGAAGTTAAACCTGTCACGAAAATTGCTGTAAGGCTCAACCGATAAGAAATAATCAGCCATGGAACGGGCGTCGGACAGGAATTTTGGCATTTCTGTTTCCGTATACCCTTCAGCAAGAAAGGCTATGTCAACATGGGTTGAAGGGTCCCCCGAATACAGCAGTCTTTCCGTTTTAAACCTGTGGATGCTGTCTTTCAGGATAAAATAGTCATCCGGCTTTATCTTCATTTCGAACAATTTTCCGAATACCCCTGTTTCATAGGATCTTTTTTCAATTACAAATTGCATTGTCTTCTTCGGGAACGGCATTACCGCTACCATCGGGAAGGCCCTTCGGATCTCCTTTGCTTCAGGAGTTCCCTGCCACTCCTGGAACAGGCTGCAGAATCCTTTTGAAAACAACAGCTCCCCCGAAGCGGAATCGATTAGCAGGTAACGGTATGTCCCGGTATTCTTTAATGCAAGCAGGTTCTTATGAGGCCCGCCGTAATTGGGTTCCTCCCTCATTTCACGAAAAAAAACACCTTCCCCTGATCTGTCCCCTGCCAGGAAATAATCTATGCGAAGGGTTTTGTTGAAAAAGAAGTCATCGAAACGAAATTGTTCGCTGCTGCTTACAGGTGTTAGGGATGCCATATCCTGGGCCACAGCCAGCCATGGCAACAGCATGGACAGGGCAATAAATAAAAATCTGTACGTCTGTTTCATATTTTCAATTTTCGGATCTCATGAAAATGGTTCATGTGGATTTGCCTTTTAACTGGACCAAAACGGTTCCGGCCAGCATCAGTAAACAGCCGCCAACCATCCGCATTGTCATAGTCTCTCCCAGTAGCATCATTCCTCCGATGACCGCAAAAACTGCTTCCAGGCCAAGTATGATGCTGACATACGCAGGATGGGCTGTTTTCTGGGCGATGATCTGAAGCGTATAGGCCACGCCAACCGACAATATCCCGCCATAAGTGAGAGGGAGCCATGCCTGGAACACTTTGGCAAGGTTAACCGTTTCAATGGAAAATGCCACAACCAGGTTCAGCACTGCAGTGATAGTAAATTGAATCACCGCAAGCAAAATGGAATCCATACGGGGAGAAAGCCAGCCGATGAACAGCACATGAAAGCTAAACACAAAAGAGCACATCAGTACGAGGGAATCACCTGCACCCAGGTTGAAACCCGTGGTTATGCATAGCAGATAAAGGCCTGTAACAGAAATAAACATCCCGGCCCAAATGAACAAATTGCTCCTCTGCCCGAAGAACAAACCTATAACTGGGACAAACACAACATAAAGTTCAGTTAAAAACCCTGCCTTACCGGCAGTGGTCGTTTGAAGCCCCAGCTGCTGCAAAGCAACCCCGGTAAATAACAGCAGCCCGGTAAACATGGAGCCATAAAGGATCTTACGACGGTCGATTGAGGATCCCGGATTCAAGAGCTGTTTGCCTTTGCGGAGTTTATTGTATAAAAGGGGGAGCAGTACCAGTAACCCGAGAGTAAACCTGATGCCGTTATATGTAAACGGACCAACATAATCCATCCCCACACGCTGGGCCACAAATGCAAATCCCCAGATCGCCGCAGCAAGTAAAAGGATCAGGTCGGCTTTAATTTTGCTGTTACTCATCTGATAAGGATTTCATCAACAAAGAGCCAGGCTTTTTTACCGGCCCCGGGATGCCAGGCCGGGCAATTACCACGGTTAACAGCAACGACTTTGATATACCTTGCCGAAACCCCTGAAGGTTTAAGCGTAAAATCTTTGGTTACCGCCCCATTTGTTTTTTCATCAACCGTATTTGTGACAACAGGGAGTGCCGTATAAGTTATATTATCGCGTGAAAACGCAAATTTCACTTCCAGTGGCATGAATATCCAGGCACCCTGGTCCTGGTAACAGCCGAGCGAGAGTTCATGTACAGCCTGAACTGATCCGAGGTCTATGACTGCCGAAACATCAACACCTTCGTAACCCTGCCAGCCGCCTGTTTTAAAATTTTTTCCGCCCCTGATGAAATCAACCAGGGCGAGGTCTCCTCCGCCCGAATACTGCCCTGAATATTTCGTCAGCAAATTGATTTTCCTGTTTTTTGGAATTTTCATGAATGTGGCTTCAATAACGAAACTCCTTTCACATCCAGTGGCTGCTGCAAAGGCTTTAAGTTTTGTGGTTTTATCGATACGGACAGCTCCTGAATAAAGGGCCGATTTTTCATCTGGTTCTTTCCCGTCAAGTGTAAAATATATTTTCGAACCGGGAACAGGGCATGACAAGACCAGGGAAGTTGAGTCCATGAACGTTTTTTGAGCTTTTTCCACTGCCGGCACAGGAGTTATCAGGTTCCCGCTGATGGATGAGACTGGGAAATCACCCTGCCTGCTTCCCCAAAGGGTATCAGGTTCTGGCGACATGGTAAACGACAAGGTACCTCCGTTCATAATATCGGAATGGGTAATGTAACATTTACTATAGGGCTGGCCGTTAAGAGTTGCAGACTTGATGTAAAAATTTTTCGCGCTGATATTTTTCGCCTCAATGGTAAAAGTTTTCCCGTTCTCAAGATGAATGGAAACCTTGGAAAACAGAGGGCTGCCGATAGCATATACCCCGGAGGCCGGGACAACCGGGTAAAAACCCATTGCGCTGAGAACATACCAGGCACTCATTTGTCCGCAATCTTCATTGCCGCATAAACCGTCGGGATCATTGTTGTACAACCGGCTGCATATTGTGTGGATAAGCCTTTGTGTTTTCCAGGGCTGGCCGGCATAATCGTAAAGGTAAGCTATATGATGGCTGGGTTCATTGCCATGAGCGTACTGGCCAATCATGCCCGAAATATCAGCCTGCTCCCTTCCTGAAGTAGCTGAGGATGCATTGAACATAGAATCAAGTTTTACTGAAAAACTATCCCTGCCACCCATCAGGTTCATTAAGCCGCTGATGTCCTGGGGAACATAAAAACTATATTGCCAGGCATTAGCTTCAGTGTAATTGAAATTAACTTCCGCCGGGTCAAAAGGGGAGAACCAGCCTGAATTGGCTTTGGCACGCATGAACCCGGTTGAGTGATCATAGAGGTTCTTGTAGTATTGGGCCCGGCGTATGTATATGTTATAATCATACGTTTTTCCCAGTGATTTCGCCATTTGGGCAATACACCAGTCATCGTATGCATACTCTAATGTTTTTGAAACGGACTCGCCTTCCTCGTCGGAGGGAATATATCCTATGGTCTTATAGTACTTCAGTCCGAGTTCATCTTGCTCTGCGCTGTTCTTCATCGCCTTCAGAGCCAATTCCGCATCGAAACCTGTTATACCTTTTAAGTATGCGTCGGCAATAACCGGTACCGAATGGTATCCAATCATGCAACCGGTTTCATTTGCCGAAAGCTCCCAAACCGGCAGTTTGCCGCTCTCCTGGTACTGCCTTAGAAACGTATTGATAAAGTCGTTCGTACGTTTTCTGTCGGTCAGGGTGAGCAGTGGATGCTCCGCCCTGTAAGTGTCCCAGAGAGAAAACACGGTATAATAATCAAACCCTTTCGCAGAATGAGATTTCATATCCCTTCCGAGATACTGTCCATCGGCGTCCATATATAGATTCGGGCTGAGCTGTGTATGGTATAAGGCAGTGTAAAAGATGGTTTTCTGATCGGCACTCCCGCCTTCGACAGTGATTTTGCCCAATTCCTTATTCCAGGCTTCGGACGCCGATCTTTCAACTAAATTAAAATCCCAGCCGGGATTTTCCTTTTCGAGGTTGTTCCTTGCGCCTTCGGCACTGAGGGCTGAAATCCCGATCTTAAGCATCAGGGGCTCCTCTTTGCCCAGAGCGAAACTGAACTCAGCTTTGATATCGGTACCGCGCAATTCATGAATGCCGGGGATGTCTTTCCCTTCAGACTGTATTCTGGAGGCTGAAATGGGCTTTGAAAACCTGATTACAAAAAAAAGGGTTTGTCTTGCTGCCCATGCCTGTGAAGTGCGCATTCCTTCTATTTCATCAGGGCCGGAAATTTTCAAACTTGCATCCAGCACCAGGTCCCGGTGCCTGAGGTCGAGCACTACGGCGGCACCGGCAGGGTCCTTAAACGTATAGCGGTGCATCCCTGTCCTGAGGGTGGTAGTGAACTCAGCGTTAACTCCCGGCTTGTCAAGTTCAACGGAATAGTACCCTGGACTGGCTTTTTCGGTGGATTTCCTGAAACCCGACCGGAATCCGTAATTATCCAGCACTGACGGGCCTTTGACCGGCATGATGAGAATGTCCCCGTAATCGGAACAGCCTGTCCCGCTGAGATGCGTATGGCTGAAGCCATAGATCACCGAATCGCTGTTATGATAGGCTGAGCAACCATCCCAACCCTCAAGCCGGGTATCGGGGCTAAGCTGTATCATACCGAAAGGCAGGCTCACCCCGGGATAGGTATGTCCATGGCCGCCTGTTCCTATAAACGGATCGACGAAACCTGAAGGTGGTCTTTTTTCTTCTTTACAGGAATGCAGGATTACAGACAGGATCAGGATTCCCAGGATTACGAACTGTCTCATATTAAAATAGTCTAATAAGTGTCACGGATTGAACGGATCCTGATTTTATCAGGAAGGTCCTGATGCTTGTATGATGTCATAAAGAAGATTTCCAGGGGTTCGCCCGGCATGATATCTTCATAATTTTTTAAGAACTTTCCGGTGATATCTGATGAAAGCCAGACATTCCTCGCAAGTTTGCCGCTTCTCAGGGTGATCTTATAACCACCGGGGATTTCCGTCAGTTCTTTCGTGATAACAGATTTTTCGAGCGCCAAATCTTTGACCGGAACAAAATAATAAGAGTTTCTGTATTGCTGATGACCGCCGTCTTCAGTGATAAATAAAGCTGTAAGCACAACTTTACAAGGGTCAATACCTTTCATGAAGGAGGAGGAATCTGCATCGAAGCGGCATGAGGAAGTAAGCCTGGCAATGGTAAGTCTTTGAGAACTGTCCCTGAGCACCTTTCCATTGAAATCAGTGATTCGTATTCTCAGAATCCCCCTGGTTGCCGAGGACCGGTCGGAAATAACATATACCCTTAGCCTTCCTTTCTCAATTACAGGAGAAACCAGCATATCGTTAAATTCCTTCTGCAAATAAAAATGCAGGGCTTTTGGTGAGCCGTAATAATCCCTGGCTGACCAGGAAACCACCGGCCAGCAATCATTATACTGCCAGAATAATGTCCCCATGCACCTTGGCATGGCCCTGCGATGGGCTTCGATAGCGGTTTTTATTCCTTCAGCCTGGAGTACCTGGCTAACATAAGCATAGGATTCAAAATCCGCCGGACGTTTAAACTCACGTATTAAATATTCGTCAATGGTCTCATAGCCGGTTGGATGTTTCTGGTGGACTTTCATCACAGCAGATCCGGGCTGCAGGTCGCCGGGCCTGGCAATCTGCCTTAAACTGCTTATGTCGGGGAACGCCTGGAAGCCGTATTCCGACATAAAACGCCCTGTATTTTCCTTGTAAACCGAGAAGGGATACTTCCCCCACCAGACGCCCCAGTAATGCATGTCACCGCTGCGCCTGCTCTCCGGCCTGCCCCATCCGAAAAGGGGAGAAGAGGCTATATAAGGCCTTAGTGTATCAAAGTGTTCCACATTATTTCTGAGCACAACGGTAAAAAGGTCCTTATACCCCTGGTAGACCAGGGCGGAGTCAAGGGGTGTATAATTATATTGCTGTATCCATCCCCAGTTCTTCCAGCCCTCATCGATCTCATTGTTCCCGCACCAAAGGGCAAGGCAGGGATGATTCCGGAGGCGCACTATATTCTGGGCTGATTCGATATCAGCATTCTGCAAAAACTCCCTGCTCCCCGGGTAAACAGCGCAGGCAAACATAAAATCCTGCCAGATCATGATCCCCGATTCATCACAGAGATCGTAAAAGATATCCTTTTCATAGATGCCTCCTCCCCAGACCCGGAGCATGTTCATGTTAAGGCTTTTAACTTCCTCCAGAAGGGTCCTGTATGTTGAATCGGCGACCCGGGAAGGAAAATTGTCCTGGGGAATGTAATTTGCGCCTTTTATGAAAACCGGCATATGATTGACAAGAAACGTAAAGCTGTCACCAATACTGTCTTTTTCCTGTTTAAGTTCGATGGTCCGCAATCCAACCTTTCGCCGGCCTTTACCAACCATCTCATCCGCAAGAAAACAATAATAATTCAATGGATACAGGAATGGTGACCCCATGCCGTTAGGCCACCAGAGTTTCGGATTACGGATTATAAAATCAAGACGGATGATGTTTTTCCCCTTATTTAAAGAAACGGAATGTGTGGCAAGAGGAATGGAATCATTATCGACCCTGATAATGGCAGTAACTGCCGTATCAGAATAGATTGTAAAAACTCCCGACATAAAGGCTGCAGAATCGCTAAGTTTTTTCTGAATGAACCGTGCATCCTGCAATTCAATATTTCTGTACATGCTGAGATATACAGGTTTCCAAAGCCCCATTGTGACCAGTTTAGGCCCCCAGTCCCATCCGAAATTATAGGCAGCCTTGCGGCAAACTACTTTCTCATCTCCAGGGAGTTTGATATTCAGCTTGCTGTAAATCTCATTATTTTGATTTATCACTGAGAGGAAAAGGACCCGTATCACGTTGTTCCCCGGCTTAAGCATTCGTTTTATATTCTCAGCTTTCCATTCCCTGAACATATTGTTTGTCGCAATCAGCAGGGAATCGTTCAGGAAGACCTTAGCATAGGTATCGAGCCCTTCAAATACCAGGTCGATATGCCCCGATGACAGCATTTCGGGGCCGGCAAAAAAGACCCTGCGGTATTCCCAGTCCTTCGTGGCAACCCACTGAACGCTATCCTCGTTGGTACGATAAAACGGATCAGGAATAATCCTGTTTTTCAGCAAGTCGAGCTGTACACAACCGGGGACCGATGCAGGATACCATGCGGCGGTACCTGCCTGGCGGAACTCCCAGGATCCATTCAGATCAATATTATGTGGTATGCCGGCCGTGGCGAAATGAAGCAGAGAGCAAAAAAAAAGTAGGTAGAGCAGTTTCTGCATCATCGGGATAAAAATTATGTAACAAAACTACCAAATTATTGTGAAATTGTGGTATTTTCGGTGACTTCAAACACTAGAGCTATGAACATTCACGAACTTGGAACGCTGTTTTTTGAATTATACGGGAATAATGACCAGTCCCCTAGGGTCTATTTTGCACCCGGGAGGGTCAATCTCATTGGAGAACATACCGATTACAACGGTGGTTTCGTACTTCCCTGTGCACTTCAGTTCGGTACATACCTGCTTATAAGGCAAAGACCCGATAAACTTCTTAAACTGGCTTCAACGAATTTCGAGGACAAAGCCGAATATGATCAGTCAAACGGGTATATAAATCAGCAGGGGAGATGGATCAATTACCCCCTTGGAATTTTTCAGCAGTTTGCAGTCCTCGGCATAAACCTGCCGGGTTTCGATATCCTGTACTCGGGCGATATTCCAAACAGTGCAGGACTGTCTTCATCGGCTTCCATTGAAATGGTGACCGCATATGCCCTGGCCTCTGTACTTAACGTGACTTCTCTTGAAATGACAGACCTGGCCATGCTTTCAAAACGTTCCGAGAACGAATTCATCGGGCTTAACTGCGGCATCATGGATATGTTTGCTGTTGGCATGGGATCTGCCGACCACGCCATCTTCCTCAATTGTCTCACTCTTGAATACAAGAGGGTGCCGTTCATACTCAACGGGTATAAGCTGGTGATTGCCAATACCAACAAGCAAAGGGGGCTTGCCGATTCAAAATACAATGAAAGGGTTAGGGAGTGCAGGGAAGCTGTTGATGCCATATCGCCCCATTTCAGCATTAATCACCTTGGGGAGATAGGGTATATGGAGTTTTTCAAGATACAGGACGTTATTGAAGACGAGAGGGTGAGAAGGAGGGCCAGGCATGTTATTTCTGAGAACCAGAGGGTGTTAAATGCAGTTGCAGCCTTGCATAAAAACGATATCCTCCAGTTTGGCGCCCTGATGAACGCATCGCATGAATCCCTCAGGGATAATTATGAAGTAACAGGCGTGGAACTGGATACCCTCGTTGAAGAAGCCCAAAAGATTCACGGTGTAATTGGATCAAGAATGACAGGCGCAGGTTTCGGAGGGTGTACGGTGAGTATTGTTAAGGATGAGGTTGTGGATACTTTTATCAGGGAAGTTGGAGAAAATTATAAGCAGAGGACTGGTCTTACCGCTTCATTTTATATAGCAGAGGTATCCGGCGGGCCCAGGGAAATACATATGGAAACTTTTTAATATTAAAAATATGGGACACAAAAGTTCAAAAAACAAGCATGCTGACGTGCTGGCTGAGGAAAAAAAATCAGGTAAGCGTAAAGCTGAAAAGGCTGAATCCCTCAATATCCTGAAAAAGGAGGAAGAAACTGACAGCAAGCTGAAGAAGAAATTCTACGAGGAAGAACTTGCCAAACTTCAGATCGAGCTGGTAAAGCTGCAGGAATGGATCAAATTCAAAGGCCTGAGGGCCGTGGTCCTGTTTGAAGGCAGGGATGCAGCAGGAAAAGGCGGTACAATAAAAAGGATAACCGAAACCCTTAACCCCCGTGTTGTCAGGGTCGTCGCCCTTGGAGTCCCTACCGAAAAAGAAAAAAGCCAGTGGTATTTCCAGCGTTACGTTGACCAGTTACCCGCTGCAGGCGAATTGGTGCTTTTCGACCGGAGCTGGTATAACAGGGCGGGTGTAGAAAGGGTAATGGGCTTTTGCAATGAAGCCGAATACTGGGATTTCCTGAGATCATGCCCCAACTTTGAAGGCATGCTGATCCGTTCGGGCATTACACTGATCAAATACTGGTTCTCGGTGAGCGATAAGGAACAGGAAAGAAGGTTCATCCAGAGGATAGAAGACCCTACCAGGAGGTGGAAGATCAGTCCTATGGATGTATTATCAAGAACGAAGTGGGTCGATTACTCCAAGGCCAAGGATGAAATGTTTGCCTATACCGATACCAAACAATCCCCATGGTTTGTGGTTGAAGCTGACGACAAGCGCAGGGCAAGATTGAACTGTATCACTCATTTGCTCAGCCAGATCAAATACAAAGACGTTCCCAGGGAAAAAATCAAACTGCCACCGCTTGAAAAATCGAAGTCTTATGTTCGCCCGCCAATGTCGGAGCAGACATTTGTACCAAGCAAATTCTGAATATATTTTGCCTGAAGCCCGATCATCTGTGTGATGATCCTGGTTTTCTCATTCGATCACCGAGAACTTCAGTGTGGTCTTTTCACAATATTTCATTCCCGGTTGGACGATAACCGACGGGAACGAAGGCTGGTTGGGAGAATCGGGGAAATGCTGGGTTTCAAGGCATAAACCGTAATGTTTCCCGTATACTTTGCCGTAATTGCCCCTGATGCTGCCGTCAAGGAAATTTCCGCTATAGAACTGAACCCCGGGCTGGGTGGTTTCAATGCTCACTTCACGGCCCGAAACCGGGTCAAACAATACCGCCGCTATCGACATCTCCCCGGCTTTTTTCAACAGCACATAATTATGGTCATAGCCGCCCCTGACTTTCTCTATTTCCTTTCCTATAGGTGCAGGGATACTGAAATCCATCGGTGTGCCTTTAACCTCCGGCAGCCTTCCCGTAGGAATAAGCTGGTCGTTAACCTCTGTAAATTTATCGGCAGGTATGGTGAGAATATGCCTGAGCACGTCGGAATTTGCCCCGTTCAGGTTGAAATAGGTATGATTGCAGATATTCACCGGGGTAGATTTATCGGTCGTGGCTTGTATAATGATCGACAGTTCATCATGATTATTCAGTGAATAAGTTACTTCGGCTTTGAGGTTGCCCGGATATCCTTCTTCCCCGTCGGGGCTCAGGTAAGTGAGTGCAAGCTTTACTGTGGATGTGTCGCAGGATTCCACCGGCTCCCATACAACCTTGTCAAATCCCCTGATCCCTCCGTGGAGGGCATTATTACCGTTATTCCTCGCCAGTTGGTATTTTACGCCTTCAATCGTGAACTCCCCGTTTGCAATGCGGTTTGCACAGCGCCCGACGATAGCCCCAAAATACGGGCTATTGGCAATATACGATGCAAGCTTATCGTAACCCAGGACGATATTCCCGCTTTGCCCGTATTTATCGGGCATGAGAATTTCGGTTATAATTCCGCCGTAGTTTGTGATTTTAACACATATGCCATGCTTATTTGTCAGTGTATAAAGAAACACATCTTTGCCGCCGGTTTTCCCAAAATCGGTTTTCATAACTGAATTTTTTGTCACATCGTTTAGTTTTTTTTCTTTTCTGCTTCCGGATGAGCTGCAGCCGTTTATGTAAAAGCTGAAAAACAGAAGCAAGGCATAACTTATAATTTGTCGCATTTTTCCCTATTTTTGAAAACCCAAACAAACATATTAAATTTTCCTTTCCGATAATGGGAATCCTGGATAAAGTAGTTATAATTACCGGCGCTTCAGGCGGCATAGGCAAGGCTGCCGCCCTGGCTTTCAACAAAGCAGGCGCAAAAACAGTGCTGGTTGCAAGAAGGGCTGAAGTGCTTGGGGAGATTGCCTCAACCATGAAAGATACGCTGGTGCTTCCTGCCGATCTTTCAAGCGAAGAAGATTGCCGAATGGTAATATCACAGGCTGTTTCCAGCTTCGGCCGTGTTGATATACTGATCAATAATGCCGCCAGCATCATTGTTTCCGCATCGGAAGATGTTAGCAGGGAAGACCTTATGAAAGCCTTTACAACCAACCTTCTTGGGCCTGTAACTCTTACCCAGGCCGTAATACCCCATATGCTCGGCAGGGGAGGCGGCCATATTATCAACGTCGGTTCACCGGGGTTCATGATGGGGATCCCGTTTTATGCACCCTATGTTTGTTCCAAGGCGGCTTTTTCGGCCTGGACCCGCACCATACAGGCCGAGTGGGAGGGAAGCAGCATCAGGGTCAGCGAATACTTCCCCGGGTAT
>Ga0194053_10000510_pt1 | contig 29111 bp, 22 predicted proteins | sample SepL228m_MetaG_FD_161684 | JGI IMG/M metagenome (GOLD analysis project Ga0194053, IMG submission 161684) | Anoxic zone freshwater microbial communities from boreal shield lake in IISD Experimental Lakes Area, Ontario, Canada - Sep2016-L227-8m | ecosystem: Environmental > Aquatic > Freshwater >... | reverse complement strand
ATCCAAGCTCGTCAACTGCGTCAGGTTGGCAATCGGGCTCAGGTCTGTCAGGGATTCGCACCAGGACAAATCCAAGCTCGTCAACTGCGTCAAGTTGGCAATCGGGCTCAGGTCTGTCAGGGATTTGAACCCGAGCAAATCCAAGCTCGTCAACTGCGTCAGGTTGGCAATCGGGCTCAGGTCTGTCAGGGATTCGCAACTGGACAAATTCAAGTTCGTCAACTGCGTCGAGTTAGCAATCGGGTTCAGGTCTCTCAGGGATTCGCAATCGGACAAATCCAAGCTTGTGAGACTAGGCAATACTTGGAGGCCGGTCGGAGTGCTTTTGCCGCGCCATTGCTCGACGCTCAAGCCCACTATAGTGACGGGCAGACTTGCGATGTCTGCTTCACCGCAATTCTTGGCGTATGCGGCCAATCCAACGTCGTTGATAAAGAAGAACACGACTTCGCCCCGGCGCTCGAATCGGCAACGCCATTCCCTTGCCGCCAGAAGCGCGGCATTCGCCACCAACGGCAAATCGAAGACACTAAAGCTGGCTCCGGGGATTACCTCGACCACCTGTGGTTGCCCCCAGTCGGCATCCGGCAAAGCGAGGGACTTTAGGAATTCGGATCGATGCTCCCGAGCGTCATTCTCAAATCCAACTTCACATTCCACAATGATCGTCACGGGCCGTTTTCCCGGGTTGCATTGGCTGGTCGTCATAATTTCAGATCAGAATTGGTGAGGAACGGGCGGCACAAATCGGCCAGGGCTTTTGAAGCGGTCTGCTCGCACCATTCGCCGAGGCGTTTTTGCAGGCCGGGCGGCACGCGCAGGCCGGGCCGGGCCGAGAGGCCGCGCAAGGCCAGGAGGGCGCAATCGCGCGGTGTACGGCCCATGGCCGCGAATTGTTCCAGGCGCCGCAGGTCGTCGGCCCCGGCATCAATCTGGGCGAGTATCGCCTGGCGGCGACGCTCAGGCTGCACGTGAAAATGCCACAAGGCACGGGCGCCGCACTGCGCCCGCCGATCGGCATCCATGTCCGCCAGGCGCTCCAGCAGCAGGCGGCAATGGGCCTGATAAGCCGTGGCCGATCCCAATTCCTCAAAGCTGGCCTGTTGGTAGATCTTGCTTGTGGCCAATTCATGTAGTCGGTCAAGTTCGGTTTGAATTTCGTGTGGCTGCAAGCCTCCATCATCCAGGAGATCCCGCGCATGAGCAGCAAGGTGGCGCAAGGCGTAGCGCTTAGACTCGTCCCTCAGTTGCGGCCAATCAAGGCACCAATTGTAGAGCCGTCGGGACAATTGGCGGCAAGCCCCTCGATATCGTATGCGTAGGTAATCGCGGAGGGATTCGTGGAAAAGCTGATAGTCATCGAGATGCTCGGTCAGCCGATTTTCTTCGAGAAATTCCATACAAGCGGGAAAAAGCTGCGTTCCGGCGGTGTCGCCCGACAGCCCAAGAATGTGATTGGCCATAGCGGCAGTAACGAAATCCCTTGCAACCGTCAGCAATTGCAACAATTCCACCGCGAACGGGGTTTTCCCCACCCGCTCGAGAGTGCGCTGGTAAATGCCCACCATTCCTTCAGGCAGTATCGCGATATTGTTTAGCGCAAAATCACCCCGCCCCAAGCACTGCGCCAGCAGGTTGAGGTAGAGGGGATTGCCCTGGCTTCGGCGGGCGACCTCCTCCAGGTAGCCACGCTCGATCTTATATTTGCTGACATGCCCGGAGAGAATGGCGCGAGCCTCCCCCGCCCCGAGACCCCCGAGGCTGAACTCCTGGCAATGCTCGCGATCCAGCGCCCGGTAGGCACGGTCGCGGACCCGTGGGTGCGGGCGGGATGAGTAGATGATCAGCACACGCTCCGGAACGCTCTTGGGCAGGCAGTCGAGGAAGCCGGGGCTGTCCGCCGCTTCGTCGAGGCCGTCAATGAGGATGACGAGGCGGTCGTGTTCTGCGAGTTGGTGGCTGATCGCGGCGAGGCGCTCGTCCAGGCTGCGCTGGCGCTCGGCGGTGGTGTTGCCCGAGGGGAGCCCGGTCGGGAAGAGCCGGTCGAGCCGCTGGTTGAGATTTTCCAGGAAGAAATCGGCGGTGTCGGTGCGGTTGGTGGCGCGTCGGATGAAGTACTCCAGGGTGTGGGTGCGGCTTCCGGCCGGGCGACGCGACTCCAGATGCTCGGTGGCGCGGAGCTCGGCGGGCCATTTCAGCACCTGGAAGAACCTGGCCAGCAGGGCGCTCTTGCCGATGCCCGGCCCGCCCCAGACCATGAGGAAGCCGTGCGATTGCGACTCGGTGAACTCAGCCATTCGCTTCAGTTCCGCCTGCCGCCCCTTGAACGTTTCCGTCAGCTCCTCGACCCGCTGCGCAAACTCGATGGGCGCGGCCTTGGCCCACTCGTAGATGGGGTAGCGGTCCAGAAGCTCAGCGCCCAGCGGGCCATCCTGCCGGTGCTCGGCGAGTTCATAATTGAGAAAGTTGGCCGCCGATTTTCGGAGGTCGTTGTAGAAAAAGAATCCGCCCGGCTCCGGCAGGTAAACCAGCAGCGGATGCAGGCTCACCGCCCGCCCCTCGCGGACCGCGTACGTGCGCCCAGGGAGCAGGCATGCGCAAGGCGGGTCGATGGGGACTGGCAGCACACCCGAGGCATTGTGGCAGTGGCCGGCGGCATCCACTCGCACCCAGAGGGCCTCGCGCAGGTGCGTGGCGGAGGCCAGCAGCCGTCGGAACCGTGGCTCATAGGCAGCGATGTCCTCGAGGCATTTCTCATCCGCGGGAGTCGCGCCATGGGCATAGCCATTGCGGAAGGCAATCAGGTTGTCCTCGCCATCCATCGCATCCCGCAAGCTGCCCCGGTCGTTTCGGGACAGGGATTCATGCAAGCGGGGGACCAGGGGACGATGTTCCCCGGCGACCTCATTGAACACCTGCACAAAATCGCGAGCGAACATCCACCAAACGCCCAGCGAAGGCTGCTTCAATCCCACGGCCAACATGCCCCGGGCCTTTTCATCAAGGTGCTGGACTGAGAAGAGGTCGCTCACCACCACCACGGTGTGCAGTTTGGTGAACACCTCGATGGCGTCAATCAGCCGATGAACCTTGCGAAAAGGCTGGGTCTCCTTTTCAAACTCGCGCATGGCCAGCGCGAGCGGGGTGGGCGCCTCGGAGATGTCCAGCGGCAACGGCACCGCCGGCGGTGGCTGGTCGAATTTGCACTGGGGCGGACTTGCCTGAGCGTCGAAGCACACCAGGTCCAGACCTTGTGCTCGCGCCTGAAGAATTGCCTCGTCGCGATCCATGATCTTGCCGCCGTGATCCGCCAAGCAAACCTGGCCGGCTGGGATGTCCGTATTACGCAGCATTTTGTTTCCGGCGTTTGGTTGAAGCGGCGGCATCCTCGAACTGAAGTTCCGCAAAGAATGTTCCCAGCGTTTCGCCGTCCATATCCAGGCTGAGTCTTGCCGCCATTTCAACTCGTGCGCTGGCCCAGGCTACTCAAACCCAAACCGAATCTCCAGCTCTTTTCGTGCGTCGTCCACTGACCAGGGCGGATTCAAGAAATCGATAGGGGTAGGAACAAGGGTTTTAACCTTGCCCCTCCCTCCGAACCATACGGGCGGATCTCCCGCATCCGGCTCTCCAGTCAGTGGGTTCGTAGTCTTACGATTGTCCGCGTCCACTCGTGGTCTGCCTTCAAGCTCAGCAGCCCACGACGGGCAAACCATTAGGTCTGCTGACTCACCCGAGGTGAGCCGCGTCAACATGCGCTCTGTCCAGACCATACGTTCCACCCAGCCCCACGGGGCGCGAGTGTCTTCGACTTATTGAGGCGTCGCCGCCATTGTCGTCGATTTTGCGTCGTTGTTCCGTTTCATTGCGCATCCACTTTCCTACGTCCCTTCGCTCCACGGTCGCGTTACGTGTCGCCGCACGGGTTCTGGTTGTTCGCAGCCGGGGCGGGAATATTTCCTGGATTTTGACCAGTTTCCTTGGTTTCGTCAGGCGACCCTGGACCAAATCTTCGCCGTCGAACTGCATCACGGAGAGCATCTTTACTCGCCGTTATTGGACGTGGACCTGGATTTGGACCGCATTGAGCATCCCGAACGATACCCCCTCGTCGCCAAAGGTGGAGAGGCATGGCGGACGATTGACCCACCGACCGGTCGCTAGCGTGGGGCATCGCCTCCACCAGCGTGAGACGCACCGCCTTGCCCAGTGCCCGTGCCACGCGCGCTACGGCGAAGATGACTCATGAGTTGATTGCGATCCCATATTTGGCTTAGCCTTCAGGCCAGGTGGGTTGAAACCCAAGGAACGGATAGCCGATTCGACTTTGGCCGCGTTTTCAATGCTCAGCCCAACCCAAATGTCCAAGTCGCCGGTGGTGCGGACATACCCGTGGTAAATCACGGCATAACCGCCGACGACCAGGTACTCAACCCCCTTTGAGGAAAGTGCGGACAACAACCGCTTGAATTCGGGCGGTAGAAGCATTGTAACCATAAGCAACTTGCCGCAACTGCTCGGCGGCAGCGAGTCGCTCAGCCGGCGTTTTGGAATGCCAGAAAACGCAGTCCTCCCGCTCCGCTTCTTGTCGGCTCAATAAGCGGACTACCGAGGCATCCACTGTGGCTGGGTTGACCTGCGCCATGCAGGTAACTTTATGCCGCCCTGCCATCCGGTCAAGACGGAAGCAGGAAAGGGGGTCAAAACCGTAGATTGGAATTCGAGTTGTGTGCATGGTTCGCTGGCTTTGGCAGGTTTGCCTTGGGGTTGTCCCTGGGCCAAATGGTGCATCAGCAACAACGTCGGCTTTTTCAGGCTGCAATACGCGCCGTAAGGCCGCAACTCCCGGGGAATTGCGACTGAGCATTCGGCCGCGGCGGCCTGTCCACGGCCGGTCGGGAACAGACCGAGGCTATTTCGCCTTGGCAGCGGAGTCTTGGTACTTTTTGAGCGTGGCTTCGAGTTCTTTCTTTAAGTCCTCGTTCTCGCAGGCGGCGACGGCTTTCTTCTGCTGGGCTATGGCATCGGCGACCTTGCCGGAAGTGAAGAGCGCATTGGCGTAGGTGTCAAGGATGGCGGCATCTTTGCCTTGGGATGCGTCCACCGCGGCTTTCGAGAGTTCCGTGGCGAGGGGGATATCGCGTTGCTTGACGGCTTCGTCGGTGAGAATGGTCCAGGCGAACTCATTCAGGGTCTGCGGGTCTTGAAGCTTTAATTCACGGAGCTGCCTGGCCAGGGCGGCGGCCTCTTTTTTGTCACCGTTTTTGCCGATGGCGGCGGTGTATTTTTGAAAGATCTGCCCGGCTTGCTGGCTGCCTTTGTTGCGCGTGGCGGCCTGCTTCAACTCGGCTTTGATGGCGTCGAAATTCATTTCCTTGGGCGCGGCGGCCTTAGCGGCGGCTTCCAGCTTCTCAATTTCGGCGGCGTCAGCGCCGGCAAAGAGCGCCTTTTGATACGCTTGCATGGCGGCGGAGAACTTGGCGGATTGCAGGATTTCCGCGGCATCGAGCTTCTCGCCGCCGGGGGTAATGCCGCCAAGTTCCTTGTCGAGCGCTTCGAGTTCCATGGCTTCCTTCCGCAACTCCGCTTCGTCGCCGCCTTCCATCGCTTTTCGGTAAAAGGCTTCGACTTTTTTCCCCGCTTCGGAACGCTTCTTTGCTTTTTCAATGTCGAACTTCCCCGCCGCGACCTCCTCCAGGGCCTGCTCCAATCCGCTGGCCGGATGGCCGATCCAGACGATCTTGCCCTGCTGCACGAGGAAAGCCGCTGGAATGCCATTTTGGTCAGCGGCTTTCATCCAATTATCGGCCATAAACGCGTCTTCGGTGTCCATCGCGACGTGGTAATCCATTTTGTCGCCCATTTTCTCCACGAACTTGGCGACGGTGGCGTCCTTGTCCGCGCCCCGTTCCCAGACATCCATGCCGATGAACGTCACCTTGGTGAATTTGTGCGCCATCTCGGTGAGGTGCGGAATGCTGACGCGGCACGGACCACACCAGGTCGCCCAAAACTCGACGACGTAGGTCTTGCCGGCATCCAGCTTCGCGACGGCGTCGCCTTTGACCCACTTGGATGCCTTGATCGCGGGCGCGGCGTCGCCAACAGATAGCGAGGCGGCGGTAGTGGAGAGGGCGAGGGTGGCCAGAGCGGCCAGAGCGAGGAATTTAGCTTTTCTCATGGAATGATTTGCTTGATTTACACTTCGACTGCCGATGAACGGATATGTTCATCTGAGCGGCATGATTTATCGGGCGTTCGTACTTTCATCCGGCAGACCCTCGCGCAGGCACCCATTTTCGACAGTCCGATGTTTGTTATGGGCGATCCGGCATATTACTCTCGCTTTGGCTTCGGGCGAAAGAAGCAACCGCAGTGTCCGCACGCTCCGACCAACGAGCATTTCATGGCTCTGCGCTACAGCGGTCATGCCTGTTTCACCAGCAGCAGAACCTTATCCACCGCCTCTTCCGCTTTGGTGGGGATGAGCGCGCCGCCGCGTGGTTTGATCTCGACTTCGCCCTTGGCGAGTGATTTCTCGCCGATGCCAACACGAATCGGAAAACCGACCAGTTCGGAATCTTTGAACTTCACCCCGGGCCGGTCATTGCGGTCGTCAAGGATCACGTCGATGCCGCGTGCGGTGAGATCGGCGTAGATTTTCTCGGCAAGCTGCATCACGGCGCCTTCCGGCGCGACGTTGAGGGGCGTGATGCAAACGGTGTAGGGCGCGACGCTGACCGGCCAGATAATGCCGTTGTCGTCGTGACTCTGCTCGATGACCGCCTGCATGGTGCGCGTGACGCCGATGCCATAACAGCCCATGATCGCGGGCTGCTGTTTGCCGGCCTCGTCAAGGAACAGCGCGTGGAGGGCCTCGCTGTATTTGGTGCCGAGCTTGAAGACGTGGCCGACTTCGATGGCGCGCTGGACTTTGAGGGGTTTCCCGCATTTGTGGCAGGCCTCACCCGCTTGCACGAGACGCAAGTCGGCCCAGTGCGCGACTTGAATGTCGCGTCCGATGGCGACGTTGCGCAGGTGGAAGCCGTCGGCGTTGGCGCCGGTGGTCATTTCGGCGGCGTCTCGCAGGTGTTCGTCGGCATAGACAGGGAACTGCGTCACACCCACAGCGCCGAGGCTTCCCGGATGGGCGCCGAGCGCGGCGAAAATCTCTTCCGCTTCGGCGGGGCGCAATGTCGCAGTGCCGAGGGTGCTGATGAGCTTGGCTTCGTTCAATTGGTCGTCGCCACGCAGGAGGATCAGCACGATCTTGCTCTCGGCCATGTACACGAGCGTCTTGATTTGGCGGTCGGCAGCGACGTTATAGGGCGGCTTCGAGAGGGCCTCGATGGTCACAACGCCCGGCGTGGCGAACTTTTCAATTCCGCACTCCGCACTGCGCACTCCGCACTTCTCGACCGCACTCGTCGCCTTCTCTACATTGGCCGCGTAACCGCACGCGTCGCAGAACACGACTTCGTTCTCGCCTGTTTCGGCAGGCACCATGAATTCGTGCGAGAACTTGCCACCCATGACGCCGGTGTCGGCCTCGACCGCGATGGTCTTGAGGCCGCAACGCTGGAAGATGCGCGCGTAGGCGTCATACATCTTGCGGTAACTGGCCTGCGCGGCGTCCTCCGTGGCGTCAAAGCTATAGGCATCTTTCATGATGAACTCCTTGGCGCGCATGAGGCCGAAGCGCGGGCGGATTTCATCCCGGAATTTGGTCTGAATCTGATAGAAGTTCTTGGGCATCTGCCGGTAAGAATTGATCTCGCCGGCGACCAGCGTGGTGATGACTTCCTCGTGCGTCGGGCCGAGCACCCATTCCTTCTTGGCGCGATCGCGCACTTTGAACAGGACGTCCTTGGCGGTTTCGTAACGGCCACTCTGCTGCCAGATGTCGGTCGGCTGCAGGGCAGGCATGAGCAATTCGAGGGCGCCGGCCCGATTCATCTCTTCGCGGACAATCTGCTCGACCTTGCGCAGCGCGCGCAGCCCCAGCGGCATGAAGGTGTAAAGCCCGCCAGTGAGCTTGCGAATGAGCCCGGCGCGCAAAAGGAGCTTGTGCGAAGCGATCTCCGCTTCGGCAGGGGTTTCTTTGAGGGTGGGAATGAGGGTTTGGGTCCAACGCATAAAATTGTGGTCTTAACGATAAAACTTCTTTACGACTTCACTGGGTGTGGCGATGACCGGCGCACCAAGATCAAACTCGCGAAGCAACAGGGTCAATCGCGCGAAGTCAATGTCGCGCAGGTGAGAGTCGTAAGTAATCAAGAGCGAGCAGAATGAGGACGTTAGAGTCAACGGCAACGAGCCTGGGCTTCTGCATCGGAGCCGTAGATGATATGTAACCCTTCTTCCAAAAGCTTCTGGCGCTCTTCATCAGTCAATTTATTACAACGCTGACGAGCCGTATCACACGCGGCGAGCAGTTCCTTCCGGCGCTTGGTCGCGGCTGCGGCAGAGAACTTATTCTTCATGATTTTAGAGTAGCAGGCTTCGCGGAATCCGCCAGTTATTTCACCGTATTGACCAGCGGCGCGAACCCACCGATACGCACTTCGAGGCGGTCGCCGGAGGCAATCGGCCCGACGCCGCTCGGTGTGCCGGTGAGGATGATATCGCCAGGCAGCAGAGTCAGGTTGGTCGAGATAAAGCTGACGAGGTGATGGCAGTCGAAGATGAGTTGGTTGGTGTTCGAGTTTTGCCGCAACTGACTGTTTTGGAAGAGTTGAATTGTCAAGTCGTGCGGGTCGATCTTGGTCTCGACATAAGGTCCCAGCGGAGTAAAGGTGTCGAAGGACTTGGAGCGCGCATATTGAGTTTCGCTATTTTGGATGGTGCGGTCGCTGATGTCCTGGGCGGAGGTGTAGCCGAAGATATAGCGGGCGGCGGCAGCGGGCGTGACGTTGCGCACGCGGCGGCCAATGACGATGCACAACTCGGCTTCGAAGTCAGTCCGGTGGGTTGGGAACGGAATTTCAATTTTGCCACCATCAGGAATCAGCGAGGAGGGGGCCTTGAACCAGATTAGCGGCTCTTTGGGCAGCGGCTTGTTCTGTTCCCGGGCGTGGTCGGCGTAGTTCAGGCCGACCGCGATAATCTTGGAGGGAGCGACGGGTGTCAACATCCGCACGCCTTTGGGCAATGTTGGTTTTTTGTCAAACGAGTGAGAGCCGAAAACATCGCCGCACACGGGGAATATCTCGCCGTCCACGACCTTTGCGTAAAAGATCTCGTCGCCTTTCTGGAATCGTCCAATTGTTGCCATAGATAGGATAAATACTAACAGATGAGGCTATTCCCACGCAAGATGAAAGCGTCTTAGAGTCCGGCGAGTCGAATTGCGCTGACCAGGGTGGCGATTAGCAGATTCGGAGCACAGCCCAGCAGCAGCACCGCCAATGCCAGGAGTGCCAGGGCCAACTGGCTTGCAACCGGCGTCGCCAGCGGCCCGGCATCGGCCGCCGGTTCCGCGACGTAAATCTGTTTAAGCACCTGAAGGTAGTAATAGAGCGAAACGGCGCTCATCGCGAGGGCCACAATCACCAGCCAGAGCAAGCCGAGGTTTTTTGGATCGGTGTTCAAAGCGGCAGCGAAGACGAAGAACTTTCCGAAAAAACCAGCTAACGGCGGAATGCCCGCCAGCGACAGCATGAAAATCATCATGCAGAGGGACAATAGCGGCGCGCGGCGGCTTAGCCCGGCGAAATCCGACAGCTTGTCGTCCCCTGCCCTCTCCTGGACCACTGCGACCACGCCAAACGCGCCGAGCGTGGTGAGGGCGTAGGTGATGACGTAATAAATCAGCGCGGCAAGGCTCTGTCCTCCGTGGGACAGAACGCCCAGGAGCATGTAGCCCGCGTGGGCGATGGCCGAGTAAGCGAGCAGCCGCCGCACGCTAATTTGGACGATCGCAGCCAGATTCCCGAGCACCATCGAAGCCCCGGCCACCACGGCAAGCACCGGAACCCAGCCAGGCAGATAAGCATGCCAGGCGGCGCTGCCTTCCGCCCCCTTGAAACCGATCATCATCACTTTGGCGAAGACCAGGAAACTGGCAACCTTCGAGCCGGAGGCAATCAACGCAGCGCTCGGCGCAGGAGCGCCCTGGTAGGCGTCCGGCGCCCAGAGGTGAAACGGCACCACCGCCACTTTGAATCCGAAACCGATGACCATCATCACGCTCGCTACCACCAGCAGCGGGTCGAGCTTGGGGCCTTTGATTGCCGCCGCGATTTGACCAAGGTTCGTCGCGCCCGACATCCCGTAGAGCAGGCTCAACCCGAACAAGGTAAAGGCCGCAGCCATGCCGCCGAACAGGAAATATTTCAGGGCCGCTTCAGCCGAGTTCACGTTGCGCTTGTTGAAAGCCGTCAGGATGTAGAGCGACAGACTCGTGAGTTCGAGCGAAATGAAAATCATCAGGATGTCCTCCGAACTGGCCAGGAACATCATTCCGACCGCCGCCAAAAGGATCAACGCCAGGTACTCTCCGATGTGCGGAGTGAAATCCGTTTCCACCGAAATCACAATGGTGAAGATGGTTAGAACCAACAGCGCGACTTTCACGAGCTGCGTCAGTGGGTCGGCCACCAGCATCCCCTGCATAAAATTCGCGTGTTGCGGCAGCGCAAGCATGTAGGTCACCGCCGCCAGGCAGCCCACACAGGCGATCACCGCGCCAATAATGCGCCGGAGGCGAAGCTCCAGTTTGCGCAGCGCCAAAAGGTCCGCGCCCAGCACGAGCAACGCCGCAATGACAACGATGATTTCGGGCGCGGCAAGTTTCAGCAGTTCGAGGCAGCTCACCTGGTTCATGGCGGGCCTCCTTTCGGCAACCAATCAAACAGCGGCGAACTGAAGCTTGGGACAATGATATCCAGCAGCAGTCGTGGCCAGAGGCCGATCAGGAGCGCAGTTCCCAAGAGGAGCACCGCCCCGATCCGTTCCGGAACCGAAATTGGTTCCAGCTCGGAATGGTCCTCGGCATCCGGGACGGCTTTGGCGGCGGCCCCAACTGCCTCCCCGAAGAACGCCCTTTGCAAAGCGCGCAACGTATAGGCGGCGCCGATCAGGATACCGAACCCGGCCACAACCGCCAGAGTCGGAAACGCCTGCCACGCTCCAATGATCACCTGCAGCTCCGCGACGAAGCCGCTGAACCCCGGCAGCCCCATCGAGGCCACGGCGGCGAGAGTGAAGGTCACCGCGGCAAAAGGGATCAACTTGCTCAAATTCATCGCTTCAAGCGCTCCCAGGTCGCGCGTGTGCGTCCGGTCATAAACCATCCGCCCAACCACCGCGAACAACAGTCCGGCAATAACGCCGTGCGAGAACATTTGAAGCACGGCGCCACTTAAACCGACGATGTTCAGGGTCAGCAGACCCAGCAAAACGAAGCCCATGTGGCTCACGCTTGAATAACCGATGACGAATTTGAGGTCTTTCTGCACCAGCGCCACCGTCGCGCCATAGACAATGCCGATGGCGGCCATGACGCTGAGCACGTCACGCCAGGAACCGAACCCGAGAAGCCTGAAGCCCCACTCGTCCAACCCATGCGGAAAGAGCGTCATCGCCACACGCAGGCAACCATAGGCCCCGAGTTTCATCACCACCCCAGCCAGCAGCATCGAAGCCGCCGTTGGGGCGGCCACGTGGCCCGTGGGCGCCCATGTGTGGAACGGCCAGAGGCCGGCCAGAATACCGAAACCAACGAACACGAGCGGGAAAGCCCATAATTGAAAACTCTGGGGGAACGGAAACTTGGCCAGTTCGAGCAAGCTCATGGTTTTTGCCCCCGCCACAACGTAAGCCGCAATCAAACCGATGAGCACCATGGCACTGCCGACAAACGAGTACAGCGCCAGCTTCATCGCCCCGTATTCCTTCCGCGTCGAGCCCCAAATGGCGATGAGAAAGTATTTCGGAATGATGGCCAGCTCGTAAAAGACGAACAGCAGGAATAGATCAAAGCTGATGAACACCCCATAAACCCCGCCGATCAGCGCCAGGTAGAAAGCGAAAAACTCCTTCACCCGGTGCTCGATATTCCACGAGAACAGAATCCCCGCAATTGCCGCAAGGCCCGTGAGCAAGAGCAGCGTGAGGCTAATTCCATCCGCCGCGAGGTGATACTCGATGCCGAGCGACGGAATCCACGAGACGTTGGTGATGGCCTCCAATTTGCCGGGTTCCGACCTTATTACACCGGCCAGCGCCACGACGAAACCCGCAATCGCTGTCAGCAAAGCGACGATTCGCGCCAGCCGGGCATCGCCTCGGGGCAAGAGCATCAGCACCGCCACACCAAGGAAAGAGATGTAAATGGTCCAGGCGAGCATGCTTACTTAAATTGCGTCTTCATCTCGGGTCAGAACCTCAATTGCTCCACCATCCGGACGGCCGTGCTATTGATGACCCCCAGCACCAACTGGGGGTAAATGCCCAGCACGAACATGAGGGCGATGGCAGGCAGCACCAGTAATCGTTCTCTCAAGGTCAGATCGGGCAGCCTCGACCATTTTTCATTAAGCGGCCCGCTAAAAACGCGCTGCAAGATCGTCAGGATGAACACCGCGGTCACCAGCAGCCCGATGACGGACAGCGCCGTCGCCCAGGTTGCCAACGGAAACGCGCCCTTAAAGATGAGGAACTCGCCGATAAAACCATTCAGTCCGGGCAGACCGAGAGAAGAGAAGAGCGCGATGCCCATGAGGCCGGTGAACACTGGCGCTATTTGGCGCAGCCCCCCGAAGTCATCCAGGCCGCGCAATCCCCCGCTCCGTTGCTCGAGGAGGCCGACAAACCAGAACAAAGTTGCGGCGGTGAGACCGTGATTGAACATTTGCAGAAAGACGCCGTTGAGCGCGGCGGCTTTTTCGATCGCGGGCACGGCCGACATGGTGCTCGAGCTCATCACCGCGAACATGCCGAGCAGGCAATAACCGAGGTGGCTGATTGACGAATAAGCGAGCAGGCGCTTGAGATCCCGCTGCGCAAAAGCCGCGCTGGCAGAAAAGATGATTGTAATGACCGCCAGCCACAGCAGCGGCGTCAAGAGCCAACGCACTTGCTCGGGAAAAATCGGCAACAGTATTCGCAGGAAACCATAAACACCCATCTTCGACATCAGACCTGTCAGCAGCATCGTCGTCCCTGTCGGCGCTTCGCTGTAGGCGGAGGGCAGCCAGGTGTGGAACGGAATCACAGGCACTTTCACAGCGAAACCAAGGAAAGCGCCAGAAAAAATCACCAGCGCCAGACGGCGGGTGGTCAAATCATGCCATCCGAGTTTTGCTGACAGCGCCGGAATTAAAGTCCCATTTCGGTTCAGGTCAGCGAGTTCAAGGAAATCGAATTTTCCGGTGGCCAGAAAGATGGCCAGAAAGGCGAGCAACAAAGCCACACTGCCGGCCATTGTATAAACGAAGAATTGTGTCGCGGCTGGCCCGCGCAGCGCACCGCCCCACAGTTTGATGAGGAAAAACGGCGGGATGAGACTCAATTCCCAGAAGAGGAACCAGTGGAAAAAGTTCAGCGCCGTGAATGTGCCGAAGAGGCCGGCTTGAAGGAACAAAACCAGCCCAAAGTAAACCGGCGCGCGCTCCTCGATTTTCCACGAGGCCAGCATCGCCATCGGCACCACGATTGCCGAGAGCAAAACCATGAGCAACCCCAGACCATCAACGCCGACGTGATATTCGACTCCCAGGACGGGAATCCAGGCGTGTCGCTCCTCGAACTGCATGACGCCGGAACCGGGGTCGAATTGGCGCCACAGAATCAGCGCCAGCGCCAGCCCCGCAAAGCTGAATCCCAGCGCCAACCGGCGCGCGAGCGTCTTGTTTTCCCCGCTCAACCCAACGACTACCACTCCGCCGATGAGCGGCACAAGGGTCAGGATTGTAATCAGAGGCAAAGCTGTCATGAGGCGCGGCACCCCCAGACCAACAGCAATACGAGCACGGCCAGCGCCACGCCAATAACGCGGAGATAGTTCTGCACGCGCCCGTTTTGCAGGCGCGACATAAGGGTTCCACCTTCAGTTAACCCGCGGCAGCTTTCATCGAAACCGAGATTCACTACGTACTCATCGAAAGCACGGTTCAGCCAGGATAGGCCAACCACGGCGAGCGAGAGCAATTGCACCGCGCCGTTCCAGACACAATAATCCAGCCAGTCACAACTTTTCGACCACCATGCGTTGAAGCGGATTACGGAAGCCTCATAAATCTCATCCACGAAATACTTCCTTCTCAAGAGGACGAAGATGTCCGGCCGAATCTCTTCCAGCACATCCGGTTCGGTGGCATTGGTCACCGGCTTCCGGCCATAGAGCCACCAACCCAAACCCATGCCGCTGAAAACGATTACGGTCGAAAGCGCGATCAGCCACAGCACATCAGCCTTGAACAGCTCGGCCAGTTCGACGGTCGCCGGATGCCCGTTCAGAAAGTCCTGAAACCAAGGCCAGGCTGGTGTGCCGATAAAGCCGAGCAGGATTGAGAACGCCGCGAGCACAATCAGCGGCGCCGTCATCAATGGCGGGCTTTCGTGGGGGGCGGGAAACGTTCTGGCGGCTGAAGGCGCAGAGGCGAGGGATGAGGGGGCGGCTATTTGAGCATTCTCTGGGCGGTTGCCGCGGAGGGAGCCAAAGAACACGTAACAAACCTGGCGTGTCATGTAGAAGGCGGTCAGGAACGCGCCAAACACGCCCAGATAAAACGGCCAATGCGAGGCACTCCAGGCATGCGCCGAGTGCAGGATTTCGTCCTTGCTCCAGAAGCCGGAGAACAAAATCGGCACGCCGCTGAGAGCCATCATGCCGATCGCATAGGTGGCGAAGGTGATGGGCATGGACTTCCGAAGTCCACCCAGGCGCCGGATGTCCTGCTCATCCTGACAGCCGTGGATGACGGAGCCGGCGCCCATGAACAGCAACGCCTTGAAAAAGGCATGAGTAATGAGGTGAAACATGCCGACAGCCACCCCGCCCACACCCAAACCCATCATCATAAAACCCAGTTGCGAAACGGTGGAGTAGGCCAGGATGCGTTTGATGTCGGTCTGCGCCACGGCGATGCTCGCGGCGAAAACGGCGGTGATGGCACCGACCCAGGTAATCACCTGGAGCGCGGCTGTTGCAGCCGCAGCACCATCGGGATGCGCCGCCACCAGCGGATACACGCGGGCGACCAGAAACACGCCCGCCGCCACCATTGTCGCAGCGTGGATGAGGGCGCTGACGGGTGTTGGACCTTCCATCGCGTCCGGCAGCCAGACGTGGAGGGGCACCTGCCCTGATTTGCCGACTGCACCGCAGAAGATGAGCAGCGCGATGCCGGTCGATGCGGCCATCCCGATGCTCGTGCTTTGCGCCACGAGTTTGGCAAGCGCGGATTGTTCGAGGCAGCCGTCTCCGCCGTCGTAAAAGAGCAGCGTGCCGGTTTGCGAGTAAAGCCAGACCATGCCGAGCAGCAAGGCAAGGTCGCCGATGCGGGTGGTAATGAACGCCTTCTTTGCGGCCGCCGCCGCGCTCGGTTTGTGATGCCAAAAACCGATCAGCAGATAGGAAGTCAGGCCGACGATCTCCCAACAGATGAACAGCAGCAGCAGACTATTGGCGATCAGTAACCCCAGCATCGCCGCGGCAAAAAGCGACAGGAAGCAGAAGAATCGCGCGAAGTTTTGGTCGTGAGCCATGTAACCGATGCTGTAGATGAAGATGAGCAGCCCGACAAAAGAGACCATGACCAGCATCACCGCGGTGAGAGGGTCAAGAACCCAGCCAAGACGCAGCATCGTGCCGCTCGCGTTAGGAGCACCGAACTGGAACCAGTCGAAGTTGCACACCTCCCGCACCACTTGTCCGTGCCCGGAATGCTGAAGAGCGCTCGCGAATGCCACGCAGGAGAGTCCGAGCGCCAGCACCATTGAAATAATCGCCAGAGACGCCACGAACTTGCGCTGGCGCTGGCGCGCCAAGGCGCCTAACCCAGCGGCCAGCAGCGGCAGGGTGGGAATGAGCCAGAGCTTTTGAACGATCCAATCCATCTCATCCTTTCATCGAATCGATCCGGTCCAGGTTGGTCGTCCGGTAATGTCGATAGATGGAAATGATCAGCGCCAGTCCGACAGCCGCTTCCGCGGCAGCCACTCCGATCGAGAAAATCACAAACATAATCCCCGTGAGCGCCTGCGGGTTCGGGCCGTAGCGCCAAAAAGCGATGAAGTTAAGGTTTGCGGCGTTGAGCATCAGTTCGATGCCAACGAGGACGATGATGGCGTTGCGCCGCGTCAGCGCGCCGGCCAGGCCAATGGCAAAGAGCAACGCGGCGAGGAGGAGATAACCGGCAAGAGGTGTCATAGGCGCGCGGGTTTCCGATTCCCTTGGCGGTTGGAACCCGGAATATGGAGGTTCACTTGGATGCCCTTTCGTGCATGGCGATGATGACTGCGCCGATCAGCGCGGCGGTGAGCAGTAATCCCACCACTTCGAGCGGCAAGATGAACCTGGTCATCAATAGGTCGCCGATCTGACGAACGGTGGGGCTGGGGGCTGGCGGAATGTCGTGCGTCACGGCCGGGCTCGATAGAATCATCCCGGCCAGCATCCCAAAGACAATTACAGCGATGCCGGCGCCAACGCCCCACGTGGAAGAGAAGCTAGATCGGCGGGGCGCCTCAGTCCCACGCGTCAACAGGATGGCGAACACGATCAGAATGGCCACCGCGCCGACATAAACCAGGATTTGGGCGAAGCCAACGAACTGGGCATCGAGCTGCAAATAGGCAGTGGCCAGACCGGCCAAGGTGACTGTGAGCGCCAACGCGCAATGCACCAGGTTGCGCAGGATCATGGCAGCCATGGCGCTGACGAGTGTCACCGTGGCTATGATGGCGAATGTCACAATCATGGGTTGCTCACGCAGTTGCCTGAGCTGAATGAGTGACAAGAGCCACATAAGGGAAGCCACCGGGTTCGCGCGCTCGGCCGGATGGAATCGAGTAATTCATTTGGCGCTGTGTCTTCATTCAGCAAAGCGATAGGTTCGTTTGGCAATTCCCCTGCCTTCCAGAAGCGCGCGTCCGAGCATTGCGTAGAAGCCGAGCACCAGAATCGAGCAGACGATCCAGCGCCCCAGACCGGGCGGCATAAAATGCCACACGCCGACGGCCACCATATTAATGAGCGCCATCGGCAACATGAATTTCCAGGCGAAGTTCATGAGTTGGTCCATGCGCAGCCGCGGCAAGGTTCCGCGCACCCAGATAAACAGCGCGATGAGCGCGAGCAGCTTCCCAAAAAACCAGAGGTAAGAGGGAACCCAGGCCATGAAGGAAAGCGGGGCGTGCCAGCCGCCAAGGAACAGCGTGATGGCTAAACCGCTGATCGCGAACATGCCGATATACTCGCCCAGAAAGAAGAGCGCGAACTTGAAACCGGAGTATTCGGTGTAGTAACCGGCGATGATCTCCGATTCACCCTCGGGCAGATCAAATGGTGAGCGGTTCGATTCGGCCAGGCCTGCAATCAGAAAGAGAACGAACCCGGCCAGTCCCCACGGCGTTAGCACATACCAACGCGGCAGCACGCCCCAGTAACCCGATTGCGCTTCGACGATTTGCACCAAGGAAAGCGAGCCGGCCATCATGATCACCGTGACCGCCGAGAGAATCATCGGCACTTCATAGCTGATCATCTGCGCCAAGGCTCGCATTGCGCCGAGCAATGAATACTTGTTCCGGCTCGACCAACCGGCCATAAAGACCGAAAGCTCTGTTACCGCCCCCACGGCGAAGAAGAACAAAACCCCGGCATCGAGGTCGATCGCCACCATGTTACGCCCCATTGGCACGACGGCGAGCGCCAGAAACACCGGCGCTACCAACACTAGCGGTGCGAGGAAGTGAACCGTTTTGTCCGCCGTGCGCGGAACGATGTCCTCCTTCGTCAACGCTTTCAGTCCGTCGGCGAGAGGTTGAAGGATGCCGCACGGCCCGACCCGGTTCGGCCCATAGCGGTTTTGAATGCGCCCGAGGCCCTTCCGTTCCAGAATCGTGGTGATGGCAAAGAGAGTGGCAAACGTGAGGATGATCGCGGCGACGGAGAGAAGGGCCGACACGACGGGCTGCCACTGGTTGGGCGCAAACCCAACGAGCCAGTGTTTCAAGGTGACAAAAATCTGGTCCATTGTTTCAACCATCTCAGGCCCCGTCACAAAATGGAACGGCCCGGCCCTCTCAAGTTCGGGCAGAGCTTAAGCATGGCGAGACTTTGCTTGCTCCGCAAGCGATTACCCATATTGGACTTACCGGGAGGCACATTCAAGCATCATCGCTGTGCCGTTTTAGCCACAAAAGAGCGCAAAGACCATGCTTTAAGATCGCAAATTGCGATGCTAGTGGAGGCGAGTTAAGTGGGACGCCTACGCTACGCTGGTTTAGCCCCGGCCACGGTTTTGGCTTTCGCCTCAGCCTTGGCTTTTTCAGCCGCAAGACCCGCGTCCACCTCGGCAGCTTCAGTCGGATGAATCTTGCCGTAATACTCGTTTGACCTGGCCAACTGGTTCTTGCGCAACAGCAATTGACCAAACCGGTCACCGGTGCTCAATTCGTATTCCACATCCATCTTGATGGCATCGAACGGGCAGACCTCGACACAGATTTGGCAGCTCATGCAAACCGAAGTGTCGATGTCGAAAATCCTCGGCTGAAACTGCAGTTTGCCGGCGTAATCAGGCTTCTTGGCTGTGTCTTTGACGATATAAATGCACTGGGGCGGACATTCCTTCTCACAAATCTGGCACGCCACACAACGCAGACCCTTTTGCCAATCGTCACCGTCAAAGACAAGAAACGGAAAGTTGCGCGCAGCCTCCTTTTGCGGCACCCGCTCCTCCGGGTATTGGACCGTGACGAGCCGGTCTGCTTTAACATAACTGCCAAAGAAGTTTCGCGCCGTCTCCGCCATCCCTTTGAGAATGCCTTCGCCAAGCGTCGGAGAATTCACCGGTCCACCTCCCCCATCACAATATCGACACTGCCCAGAATCACTACCACGTCGGCCACCATAAGCCCCAGGCACATGTCCTCGAGAATGGTCAGATTGATGAAACTGGGCGGTCGCACCCGGTAACGATACGGATTTGGCGAACCATCGCTAATGAGATAAAACCCCAACTCGCCTTTGGGTGATTCGATGCGGCTGTATGCTTCACCGGGCTTGGGACGGAACCCGCGCAGTTTGGCTTTCGGATCGAGGACCAGCCCACCGGGAAGGTCGCGGAGAGCCTGCTTAAGGATATGCACCGACTCGCGCATTTCGAGGATGCGCACCATGTAACGGTCATAAACGTCCCCATGCTCGCCCAATGGGACGCGGAATTGGAAGCGGTCATAAATACCGTACTTGTCCACTTTGCGAAGATCATAGTTCACCCCGCTGGCTCGCAGCATCGGGCCGGTGATACTCGCGTTGACCGCGAGGTCGCCCGACAGCACGCCCACACCCTGCGTGCGCGACATGAGGATTTCGTTTTCGTTCAACAGGGTCTCGAACTCATCAAGAAAACGCGGGAATTTATCCACGACCTGCTTTGCCTGTTCGAGCCAGCCCGGGGGCAAGTCGCAGCGGCAGCCGCCGAAGCGCATGTAATTGCACATCATCCTCGCGCCGGTCAATGACTCGAACAGGTCGAGAATATTCTCGCGCTCGCGAAAGGCATACATCAACGGCGTGCCCGACGCGCCCATGTCCTGCAAGAGGAAGCCCGCGAGGGAGACGTGGTTTTGGAGACGTGTTAACTCGGCAGTAATCACCCGAATGTATTCGGCCCGTTCGGGAACCTGGAGACCGGCGAGCATCTCGACCGCCAGCGCATAAGCCCAGTTGTTGGTCAGCGAACAGAAGTAATCCAGCCGGTCAGTGTACGGCATCGACCCGAGGTAAGTCGTGTTCTCCGCGATCTTCTCGTGATTACGATGCAGGTAACCGAAGACCGGCTTGAGCTTCACCACGCGTTCGCCGTCCAGCACGACGTCCATGCGGAACACGCCATGCGTCGAGGGATGCTGCGGTCCCATCGAGATTTCGAGCAGATCACGCGGCAGTTCCGCATCGGCCAGCGATTTGGGTTCACCCGCGGTCATTCCCGCTTCTCCATTCGCTCGCGCAATTTCAGTCTCTCTTCGAGCATCCCCAAGCACTCGGCGTCGCTGACGCCGGGGAATTCGTTGCGGATGCCGGCGAGCGTAATGGAGCAAGCATAGTCAAACAGCTCCTCGCCTGCCAGCAACTTCTCCTCCGGGGCCATCTGGCGAGCTTCAACCACACGCTCGCGGTAGAGTTCCTCGGCGAGTCTCCGGATTTGGGCGTCAGCGGAGCTTGGCCGATTCTCAAGCGTTGCGATGTCTTTGCTGCTCATGGGTGCAAGTTACTCGGAGGACGCGCTGCTAACAATCCCCCGGTTGGGGCAGCAACTTTCACCAGATGCGTTGTGATCATCCTGGGTAATGCCGCTGCGCCTTCTGCACGACGTCATCATGGGGTGTCGGCTCGTATTCGTAGTCGTCAGGCTCGACGTAATCCTTGCGCATCGGGAAATCCTTAAACCCGTCCCACATCAGAATCCGGCGCAAGTCCGGATGGCCGTCGAAAATGATGCCGTAGAGGTCGTAGGCTTCCCTCTCCTGGAACTCGGCCCCGCGCCAAACCGGGGTCAGCGAAGGCATACGGTTCTGCTCCGCCCGGTCCGCGGTTCGCAATCGCAAGATGAGCGGACCGTGCTTCAGTTCCATCGAGTAAAGGTGATAGACCACTTCAAGGCAGCCGGCCTTCTTCTTCTCGGCCGTCTGCTCAATCGCCCGTTCCACTCCGTCAATGGTTTGTTTCACCTTCACCGCCTCCTTGACCACACTGTCGAGCCAGTCAACCGCGGTAACGTTGGAGGCATAATCGAACCGGAGGCGCTGATCTTCGCGCAGAAACCTCGCCACTGCCAGGGCATGGCCGTTATCCACGAGCAACGAGTGCTGCGCGCACGGAGCCCCGTTGGAAATGATTTCCAAACGGACGCCAGGGATTGCTGCTTCGGCGCGGGCTTTGATTTGGTCCAAGGTTTCCACGATATACGAGTTACCCAAATTACATTATTACACCATTACCTCAGGCATCTGCCGCCGCACCCTTTGCAACTGATGTATCGATGCAACCATGTCACTCCTCTGATTATTCTCCCCGAACGAGTGCGGGCGGTTGCCACACCTCTGGATTAGAGGGCGGCAGCAAATCGTGGTCGCCAAACACCGGCACGGGAAACTCGCTCGGCGCCTCGGCGACGAGGTGCCGGGGCCGCCCGTCGCCGGTCAACGACTGCTCATCGATCTTGCGTTGCAACGTCATAAACGCGTGCAACAGCGCTTCGGGCCTGGGCGGACAGCCGGGAATATGCACGTCCACCGGAATATACCGATCGATGCCCTTGAGCACGTTGTAGCCCTGCTTGAAAGGGCCGCCGGAAATGGCGCAGGCGCCCATGGCGATAACGTACTTGGGCTCGGGCATTTGGTTGAAGAGCCGCACCACCTGCGGCGCCATCTTTTTCGTCACCGTGCCGGCCACAATCATCAAGTCCGCCTGCCGAGGCGACGGCCGAAACACCTCAGCCCCAAAGCGCGCGAGATCCCAGCGGGCCATCGAGGTCGCGATCATCTCGATGGCGCAGCAGGCCAATCCGAAGCCCAGCGGCCAGACAGAGTTCTTCCGGCCCCAATTGTAGAGATCCTCCAGCGTCGTCGTGAAGACGCCCTGTTTGCTCAATTCACTTCGCAGTCCTTCGTCCATGGCGCAATGGAGTGATGGAATCATGGAGTCATGGAGTCATGCGTCCAGCTCTTGAGCATCGCTCCGGCACTCCACTGCTCCAACCCTCCGCTTGTTCGTCTCACTTCCACACCAGCACGCCTTTCTGCCAGGCCCAAACCAATCCTTCGACCAGCAATAACAGGAAAATCACCATCGCTATGCATGAGCCGGCTGACAGCCCGCTAAACGCAACCGCAAACGGCAGCAGAAATATGGTCTCCACGTCAAATATCAGGAAGATGATCGCGTAGAGGTAATACTCGGGCTTGAACTGCACCCACGCGTCGCCTTTCGACTCCAACCCGCATTCGTAGATCGCGTTCTTGTCCGGCCCAGGCTTGCGCGGCGAAAACGTTCTCGCCCACAGCCAGGCCAATCCCAGCGGAACCAAGGCAAACACGACGGCGCCGACCAGCAAAACAAAGATGAATAGGTACGGGCTGTATTCACCGTCCATAAATCAAATTAATTGCTCTCTGCATAAGCGAGCCTAGCCGTTCAGATTCCACACGTCAAGAAACGGAAGCCGCTTGCCATTCCTCGGACTGGAACAGAGATGGAAGGCCAACATAAGCCCCTGCCCGATTCAGACAATGGCAGATCCAATTATCCGTTTCCTCCGTTTCCTCCTGTTCAATCCCAACCCCATGAATCAACAGGAGATAACCGAGGGAACAGAGATGCAAAGCCAATAAACAATAGCTTCCTGTTAATCCGTCTCCATCAGGAGAAAGAGGTTCCGAATCTTCTCGCGGATTGCCCGCCGCCGCTCCAAACTGACCCGTCCTCGCCTGCCTGATCTTTCACTCGAGGTTGGGTGGGGTCTGGACGCAGCCGGAGAGGATTGAGAGTTGCTCCTTGTCACGCTCTGGTGTCATATACTTAAGCAGGCTGCCGCGCGGGAAGGATGGTTTCCTCTCAGCTTTGACTTCCGTGAGCGTGCGCGTGCCATCACCATTGTTGGTGTACGCGAACACCTGCTTTGGCGCGGCATCGGGGATGCGCACGCGCTTCCATTTGTCGGCTGCTACGGTATGCATGCCGGTAATTTACCCCTATCTGGCCCCCTGACAAGCTCGCTTTCGACCCCCTCGTCCCGACAGCCAATCTGGCAATCTCACTCTCACTAATGTCCGCGCCTGCGTGCAACCATCCTTACAGCCCTTCGCTGGTGGCAGAGCGTCGCAGCTCAGACTCTTCCCATCAACTGGGTCCGGTAATCGGTGGGCGACTGGCCTAGAATCTTCTTGAAGACGCGGTTGAAGTGAGTGAGCGACTGGAAACCGACCTCGAAAGCGATTTCGCTGACTCGCAGGTTTGGGTTGAGCAGCAGGTTCTTGGATTTCTCGATCCGAATGCGCGAGAGATAATCGGTGAAATTGATGCCTGTGACCTTCTTGAACATCTTGCAGAAGTAGAACGTGCTGGTGTTGACCGCCTTGGCGACATGACCGAGGCGGAGGTGCTCGGTTTGGTGCTCGTGGATGAACTCTTTGGCGCGAGTAATGACGGGCGGTTCGGCGTTGTCCTGCTGCAGCAGCACCTGATTGCTCAGCATCGAAAGGTGTTGCGCAAAAATAGCCAGCAGTTTCACCACTGCTTCATGCTTTTTATTCGGCAAAACCCGCGTGTTGAAATAGGCTTCCTTGAGCTTGGCGGGGGCCACGTCCACCCCCCATTCCTCTACGAGCCGAAGCGTGCGCTTAAACTGGGCTTCGGTCGGCGGTTTGCGAAACACCTGGCCCGTCTGCAGAAAGCCGATCAATCGATCGCCCAATCGGACCGGCACCGCCGTATCACAAAGACCGGCGGGGCAGGCCACCGTGTGGGGCTCCTGCGCCGCCCCGGCCGAAAGCTTTTCCTGCACCTGCAAACACGACCCGCAAGCCCGGCTGGTTTCCAGGACTATCGCGCAAAACGGACTCTCATTCCGGTGGCCATGATGGGGAAGCTGCCACGATTCGACGGCGCGCAACGCGACAGGCAGGCCCGTCGCTTCGCTGAAAGCGCGCTCGTAGTCGTGGAAAAGCTTTGAGTTGGTCAGAACCTCAATAAGCCCCCGGTCGCTCGTGGCTCCGCTGTTGTTGCGGGCTTTGAAGGTCGTCGGTTTGGACTGGGTCAGATTCCGGCTGCGATGCCCAGCGCGCCCAGACGCGGATGCGCCGCGAATCGAGCGGGACCGGGCCTCTCTTGCCCCGTTAGCCCGGGTCTGCCGAACAATTGTTGTTTGCATGAGAGCAATTTAGGAGAAAAGAGAACGAACGTCAACAGAGGCGATCCACCGGCCTGGTTTGCCCGCCAGAAGCCTCACGATCAGCGAGTGATTAGCCCCCTTTGGCCGCCAGCCAGCTTATTAGCAGAGGTTCAATCCCACGTTAATACAACTATAATTGCACGCGTCTTAGCAGAAAAGGGTTGGTGATTCAGCCGCGTTTCAGGCAGCAATTCTCATCTTAACAGGGCGTGGGGCAGGTCTCCGACCTGCCGGTCCACGGAGTCTCCGACTCCGTGCAGCCAGCGTTCACTGCATTTTTTCGAGCGGTTACTGCATGAAGGTTGCAAAACATGCCAACAAGGAGGAATATCGGCAGCAAGCATGATCTTCAAGATGATATTTCTGCCAACCCGGCCGACATGAGCAGCATGGAACCGAGTAAGGGCCAGAGCATCCTGCTCATCGATGATGAAGCGGAGTTTGTGCAGATGCTCGCCCAGCTCCTGGCCAAAATCGGCTTTACCCCACTGGTAGCTTCCAGCGGCCAGGAAGGTATCGCCATGGCGGCTCAGAAAGCTCCGGACCTGATCCTATGCGACCTGGAAATGCCAGCCATGCATGGCCATGCGGTCCTGGATGCATTGCAACACGACACGAAGCTGGCGGAAATTCCAGTGATATTTCTCACGGGTCGATCGGCACCTGAGGACGTGCGCCGGGGCATGAATCTGGGCGCGGATGACTACCTGACCAAGCCCGTGAGCCTTGGGAACCTCTTTCAAGCCATCCAGAGCCGGCTGCAACGCCGGCAAAGAGAAAAGGAACGGTTCAAGAACCAGACGGAGCGGAGCTTGCATCTCTTCGCCGGGGCCGTGCAGGATTTGCGGAACCCGCTGTTTGTGATTTCAGGCGGCGCCGACTTGTTACAACCTGGGGAGAAGCAAGCCGGCCCCGGCGAACTGAACGCCCCGTGGATACTGGACCGCATGCAGCGGGCCGCCGCGAGCATGGAGGGCACCTTGTCGGAAATCCTCTTCGCGGCCAAGTCGCGCATGCAGCAACTCCCCTTTGATCCCGGTCCCCTTGACCTCCGCGAGTTTTGCGAGCGCCTGGTGGCGGAGCGGGACCAGCGCCATCGTCTGCGGTTCAAATGCGCGCCAGGATCGTATCTCATGACCGCCGATGCCCTGCGCTTGCGCCAGGCGCTCGAGGGGTTGCTCTCGAATGCCTGCAAGTATTCGGACGGAATCGTTACCCTGCGTCTGGCATCGAGGTCCGGCAGATATGAGATCGAAATCACCGACACAGGCATCGGAATACCCGTCGCGGAGCAGGCGAGGGTCTTTGAACCATTCTTCCGGGGGGCCAACGCCGTCGGCAAGTCGGGTCATGGCCTTGGCTTGTGCGTGGCCAGGAGTTGCATCCACCAGCACGGGGGAACCATCCACTTCACCAGCCAGCCTCACCCAGTGACCAAATTCGTGATTGCTTTGCCGACGGCGCCCCTTATGTCCATCGAGCGGCGTCCCGCTGGTTCTCTCGCTCGCTTTACTGCGTCCGGCCCGGATCTTTCCTTTCCCGGGCCGCTGCCACCGACGCCGGCGCATGGCGCTCCGCTTTGGCGAGGCATTATCGTCGATGACGACCCGTTGGTGCGGGGTGTGCTGCGGGATTTGATTGCGCGGGCGGGTGACATCACGATTGTGGGCGAGGCGGGGGACATCCGCCAGGCTCGTCTGATGGTCCGGCAACATCAGCCCGCGGTGGTCTTTCTGGATGCAACTCTGCCCGATGGTCCCGGTTTTGATCTGCTGCCGGACTTGAATCCCGCGACCTCGGTGGTCTTTATTACCAGCGCCGAAGACTATGCGACCCAGGCATTTGACTGTGAAGCGACGGATTACTTGCTCAAGCCCATCAACCCGGAGCGGCTGAAAAAGGCGCTGCTGCGAGTGCGCCAGCGCCTGGCAGGCCAGTCTGCGACCGCTGCGCCGGCGGATTCTCGGCTGACCGGCTCATTCCTGATCAAGGTCTTGAAGGCAAAGCAGTTGGTGCGGTTCGACCAGATCAAGAGTATTACCGCTTTCGGCGAGTACACCCGGGTTCGTTGGCATGAAAACAGTGAGGGCGCGATGATCCGAAAATCACTGAACAAATGGGCCGATGATCTTCCCGCCGCGCAATTCATCCGGGTTCACCGGAAAGCGATTGTCAATCTGGCCTTCCTGCACCGAGTCGAGAGACTGCCGGGCAGGAGCACCCAAATTCATCTCCGCGACATGCCGGAGCCAATCCTCGTGAGCCTAAAGCAGACTCCCGTGTTCAACCGCAAGCTCCGCGCGTGGCAGGGCAGCTCATCCGGCAAGGATTGACGGAGCCATAGTAAGCAATTGCTACCCCCGCTCGATGCAAATCTTTCGGCAAAAGCGTTGCGAAGTGTGGCAGGAGACCATAAACTGCGATTGAGATGCTAATGCAAGTTCTTCTTCAGACTGGCGTCCTATGAAAAGCCTAATGCCCATCCTGATCCTGGAAGACAACCCGCGCGACGCGGAATTGATCATCGAAGCGCTGCGCAAAGCGGGCTTCGAGTTCGATGCGAAACATGCCACGACGAAGGAGGAGTTCCTCGCCGCACTGCGGAACCACGCGCCGGAGCTGATCCTGGCCGATTACGCGCTGTGCGACTTCAACGGTTTTTCGGCGCTGGCAGCGGCGCAAGAGCAATGTCCCGAAGTGCCCTTTATCTTCGTTTCCGGTTTGTTGGGGGATGAGCGTGTGCTTTCAGCCCTGCATCACGGTGCCACCGACTGCGTGTCCAAGGACCGGCTGGATCTGCTGGGCCCCATCGCGCACCACGCGCTGCGCGAAAAGGAGGAAGTGCGGAAGCGCAAGCAAGCGGAGCACGCCCGGCAGGAGACATCTGAACTCTACCGCACGCTCGCAGAGCAATCAGCCGATGCGATCGTGATATTGGACCCGGCGACGACGCGGCCGGTGGAGTTCAATACGGCGGCGCATCGGCAGTTGGGTTATTCACGGGAAGAGTTTGCGCAGTTGAGGCTTGCGGACATTGATGCCATAAAAACACCGGAGGAAATCCAGGCCATCATTGCGGGTATGCTGCATGATGGCAGGCGGAAATTTGAAACCCAGCACCGGACCCGCGACGGCCAAATCCGGGATGTCGAGGTGACGACGCAGGTCGCGGAGCTTTCCGGGCGTTGTGTTCACCATTGCCTTTGGCGCGACATCACTGAGCGCAAGCGGGTAGAGGAGCGCCTGCACCTGTTGAGCCAGGCGATGGAAGCTTCGGCCAACGCCACCCTGGTCACCGATCTCGATGGCGTCATCACATGGGCCAATACGGCATTCGCCGGGCTGACCGGGTATCCTTTGGCGGAAGCTCTGGGACAGAAAATCAGCTTTTTGAAATCCGGCGTGCAGGACCAGGCATTTTACCAGCGGCTCTGGGAGACGATTCTCGCAGGCCGGGTTTGGTTTTCGGAGATCATCAACAAGCGCAAGGACGGCAGCCTTTACAACGAAGAGAACACAATTACGCCGGTGCGCGCCGAAAGCGGTGAAATCACTCATTTCATCGCCGTCAAACGGGACATCACCGAGCGCAAGCGCGCCGAACTGCGGATTGCGGCCTTTGCAAGCCTGGGACAGCGCCTGAACTCCGCAAAAACCGCCCGCGAGGCCAGCGAGATTATTGTGCAAGTGGCGGATGGACTGCTCGGCTGGGACGCGTGCCTGTTCGATCTGTATTCCGCGGCTGAGAACCGGGTTTCACATTTGCTGAAAATGGACCTCATCGACGGCCGCCGCACGGAATACATCCCCCGCCCCGACCGTCTTGACAGGCCGCCCTCGGAACTCAGCAGGCGGGTAATCGAGCAAGGGGGACAATTGATATCGCGGGACTGCCTGCAGACGATGCGGCCGGGGAGTGTCCCTTTCGGCGACACGTCCCGCCTCTCGGCCTCGATCATGTTCGTGCCGATTCGGCACGGGACGGAGGTCGTCGGGGTTCTGTCGATCCAAAGCTACACGAATGCGGCGTACGACGCCAGCAGTCTGGAGACGCTCCAGGCGCTGGCGGACCATGCCGGCGGGGCGCTGGAGCGGTTGCGGGCGCAGGAAGTGTCGCAGACCGTCCAACGGCGGCTCGGCCGGCTGCTTTCCCAAAGCCCGACGATGATTTATTCCCTCAATACCGATGGCAAGACAACCGGACTGGGCTGGGTGAGCGAGAACGTCGAGCGGTTGCTGGGCTACACGGTTGCTGAATGTCTTGGGCCACAGGGCTTGCTCGATCAGATTCATCCGCACGACCGAACGGAGGTCGCCAACAGCCTGGTCCAGCTCATCACGACAAGAGAAATCGCCCGGGAATACCGGGTTCGGCACAAGAACGGGAACTACCATTGGGTCCACGACGAAAAACGGCTGATCTTCGATGCCCAGGGCGCACCGTTCGAGATCGTCGGATCCTGGGTGGACATCACGAACCGGAAGACGATCGAGGGGCAACTGCGCCAAGCGCAAAAGATGGAGGCGGTGGGCCAGCTTGCCGGCGGGGTGGCGCATGATTTCAACAATTTGCTGGCCGTCATCCGGGGCAATGCCGACCTGGCGTTGATGGATGCGGAGCATTGCTCGGTGGAAGTCAGGGAAGGACTTAAGCATGTGGTGGCGGCGTCGGAGCGGGCGGCTGGCCTGACACGCCAGTTGCTGGCGTTCAGCCGCAAACAGGTTATGCAATCTCAGCCGCTGGTGCTCAACGATCTCATCGTCAACCTGACCAAGATGCTCCGGCGGATCATCACTGAGAACATCGACATGCAATGTCATTGCACGGTGCCGCTGCCCTATATCCAAGCCGACCCGGGGATGATGGAACAGGTGCTCCTCAACCTGGTGGTCAACGCTCGCGACGCGATGCCAGGAGGCGGCCAACTGCGCATCGCCACTGAGATCACGCGCCTTGACGAAGTGCAGGCGCGATTAAATCCC
>Ga0194053_10000507_pt1 | contig 29179 bp, 24 predicted proteins | sample SepL228m_MetaG_FD_161684 | JGI IMG/M metagenome (GOLD analysis project Ga0194053, IMG submission 161684) | Anoxic zone freshwater microbial communities from boreal shield lake in IISD Experimental Lakes Area, Ontario, Canada - Sep2016-L227-8m | ecosystem: Environmental > Aquatic > Freshwater >... | reverse complement strand
AAAAGGCAGGCGGAATGGACTGACGCGCTGGCTGTGGGTAATCAGGCGTTCGTTGAGCGCGTGAGCGGCATCTATGAAGCACGTAAGAAGTTCGTCTATGCAGAAGCTGGCATGTCGGCCGATCGGGTGACTTGGACGATTCATGAGGATGCTGCGTCTTACAACCCATTTTCAGGGGTAAAATAGACCTTCTAAGGTTGTTTTCTAGTCTGATATTTTGTTTAAATCATTTGTTTTCAATGACTTAATGTGGCGAAGCCACGCGCCTCTTAATTGTTGGGGAGCTTGGATGTGGCCAGTTTCGGGGAATACCGGGCCCTGCAGGAGCAGGGGATTGAGGAGGCCATCCGGCAGCGGGAATTGAAAAGGCAGGCGGAATGGACTGACGCGCTGGCTGTGGGTAATCAGACGTTCGTTGAGCGCGTGAGCGGCATCTATGAAGCACGTAAGAAGTTCGTCTATGCAGAAGCCAGCATGTCGGCCGAGCGGGCGACTTGGACGATTCATGAGGATGCTGCGTCTTACAACCCATTTTCAGGGGTAAAATAGACCTTCTAAGGTTGTTTTCTAGCCTGATATTTTGTTTAAATCATTTGTTTTCAATGACTTAATGTGGCGAAGCCACGCGCCTGCCCCACCACGCGCCTGCCCCACGCGCCTGCCAGAAAAGGAGCTGGCCGTACTCCTGACGCGACTGAAATTGCGACTTCCAAATGTGCCAATGAGCTTAAAAATGTAGTCAAGACTTTTGAAACCGTTTTGTTGATTTCCAACGACTTACAACTTCAATACCCGCCCAACTGGCGAACTCGGGTTAAGCCACGCGCCTTCGCTTGAATGTGGTTGAGATCAAGATCGCGGCAGGCGAGACCCAGGCCGCAGAGAAGATATTCCATAACGCGAGTCGCGACCAACAAGCGAAAATGGCCCTTGACCCGCGGGCAGGGCGCTTGCGGCAACTGATTCGTGCTCGCGATGCCGGAAAGAAAAGCGGTTGAATCGAAAGGCGCCCTATGCTCCAGTATGTTCCAGCAGTTTGTGCATTTTGCGGGCCAGATCGTCGCGTGAAAAGGGCTTCTGGATGTAGTGCATCCCTTCGCTTGGAACCTGCTGTCTGGCGATCACATCGGGAGTGTAGCCGGACATGAACAGGACTTTGAGGCCCGGTATCATCTCGAGAAGACGCAAGGACAGGTCCCGACCGTTCATCCCCGGCATGATCACGTCAGTGAGCAGTAACCGGATGTCGTTCTTATGTATCCTGGCGAGTTCCAGAGCAATTATCGGGGATTCCGCTGTCAGAACCTTATACCCGATATTTTTCAGAAATTGTTCGCAAATTATCCGCAGTGTTGGCTCATCTTCCACCAGAAGTATCGTCTCTCCGCTACCCTGGGGGATTATCGCAGTGGTTGCATTGTTTATTTTCACGACTTCATCCGCGAACAGAGGCAGGTAGATTCTAAATGTCGAACCCTGGCCCGGTTCGCTGGACACTTCAATGTACCCGATATTCTGTTTGACGATGCCAAAAATCATCGCCAAGCCCAGGCCAGTACCCTTTCCGACTTCCTTGGTGGTAAAAAACGGCTCAAAGATTTTGGCGAGGATGTCCTGTTCCATGCCGCAGCCGTTGTCGCTGACCATCAGCAGGACGTAATCACCAGGAACGGTTTCTGGATGGGTGTTACAGAAGACTTGATCGAGGGCGACATTGGCAGTCGTAATGGTGATTTTGCCCACTCCGGCGATAGCGTCCCGGGCGTTGAGGCAAAGGTTGATCAAAATCTGGTCGATTTGTGTCGGATCGAACTTGATGGGCCAAAGTCCTGGCCCCGGCTTCAAGATGAGGTCAATGTTCTCGCCGATCAGGCGGCGCAGCATTTTGACGATGCTTGCCATAGTGTCGTTCAGAGCCAGAACCTTTGGGGCGATAGTTTGTCGGCGGGAGAAGGTCAATAATTGCCGGGTGAGATTGGCTGAGCGCTCTACAATAGTAGTGATCTCATCCAGGTAGCATCCCGCAGGGTGTTCCGCAGGAAGTTCCTCCCGGCATAGCTGGGTGTAGCCCAAAGCACCCATGACCATGTTGTTGAAGTCGTGCGCTACGCCTCCTACCAGTTGTTCTAGCGATTCCAGTTTCTGAGCCTGAAAGAGTTGGGCCTGCAAGTTGATATTCGCCTGCTCCGTCTGTTTTCTCTCGGTGAGATCCGTTATCACCGCGCGACATTTCGACCCGTCTTCAGAACTTATGCCCGCAATTCGCACGAAGAGGGGCGGCTGCGATGTGGTCTTTATCGTCAATTCGCAGAATATCCTGGACTTGCTCGAAAAGACTTTATCAAGGAAATCGTTGAAGACGCAGCGGTTCTCCTCGGCGACGAACAAGCCAAAGCGACGGTTCAACAGCAAGGAGCGTTCGGTGTCAAGCAGTTGCGCTCCGGCGAAGTTCACCCGCCGGATCGATCCCTCGCGGTCGAAGGTGAAATAGCCCGCCGGAGCGAAGTTGTAGAGGTCAATATATTTGACCAGAAGCGCGTCCGCGTTGGTGCGTGCCTGCTGGAGTTCTTCATTCTGCATCTCCAGTTCGATCTGGTGGACTTGCAATTCATGGAGGAGTCGTGCGGTATCTTCCGCCTGTCTTTTCTCTCCGGTGTCCAGCGTCTGGCACTTCAGTTGGTCCTCGGCACGTCCGCGCAAGCCGGAGTCGACGGCAGGGTGATCATTGTTTTTCTTCATGGTTCACTGCCTTCCGCCCGTTCCGTGGTTGAAATTGCATACACATGGCCGGCTTCATTCATTAACGCGGTGGCGGTCATCCAGACCGCCATGGCCGTGCCATCTTTTTTGAGACGCTGGGTGAGGTATGGTGCCAGAATTTTAGACCGGTACAGCTGGGTTAACTGGGTCATCGCTTGTTCTCTTTGATTGATTGGAATGCGTTCGCTGACATTCATCGCCAGGGCTTCCGCTTCGCTCCAGCCATACAATCGCACCGCGCCCGGATTCCAGGCCAGGATGCGACCGTCCAAATCCTGCACGGTAATGGCATCATGCGCATCGCGCACGACGATTGCCAGGCGGAGCATGTCATTGGCTTTACGAAGGGCTTCGGCCTGTTTGAACTCGGTTGTGACGTCCACCAGGGTGATCACCACGCCGTCAATCATGTTTTCCAAAGTCCGGTAGGGGATAATGCGCACGCGAAACCGACACCCGTCGTGCGTGGTGGCTGGTTGTTCATGAACTACCAGCGTCCGCAGCACCTCGCGCGCATGGGTAGCCAGCTCCGGGTAAATCAGCTCCGAAGCGATATCGGTGATGAGTCGGCCTACGTCGCCCGGGATGAGTTTAAAAATCCGGTTTACGCCGGATGTGAACAGGCGGACGCGGAGCGTGCCATCCAGAAACAGGGTGGCGACATCGGTGCCGTCGAGCAGGTTCTTCATGTCGCTGTTGAGCCGGGACAGATCTTCCACCTTGCGTTGCAACTCTGCGCTGAGGGTCCGCAATTCCTCGTTCATGGACAACATCTCTTCTGTGGAGGTGGTTAACTCCTCGTTGGTGGACTGCATTTCCTCATTGGTGGACTGCATTTCCTCGTTGGCGGATTTGGCTTCTTCCTGGAATGTTTGCACTTCTTCGCGGACGGTCTGCAACTCCAGTCTGGCTTTCTCGAGTTCCTGCGCCAGGACCGCCGTCCGGCTGCTGCCGGTATGGCATGTAGTGGCCGGTCTTTTCACTTCCGGTGGCGTGGCTACGTCTGTGAATACGACCATCACCAGCCCGCGCAGCGTCTCAGGTTCGGTAATGGATTGAATGGTGAGATCCACCGCCAGAACACGGCCATCAGTCTCGATTTTCACGTTCTTGCGGACAATCGCTTCTTTTTGCCTGAGCGCCTTCCGGAAGGTGTCGTTCAGGTCGTAGCGTAAGCCCTCGCGAACCATGGAAAACAGGTTCCAGTTGGCTTTGCCCGCCGCTGGCTCCAGGTATTTCCCCGTCCGTCCGTTGATGAAAATGATGTCCCCTTTGTCGTTGACCAGCACGGCGGCCGGGGAATACCGCTGCAAAAGCAGTTGCTCCGCTTGCGCCTGGAGTGCGTCTGAGCGCTGTAACCCCTGCGGCAGAGGCACCTTAACTGTCCGGGCAGGTGGGAACGTAGCGGGAAACTCGATCAACTCAGCCGAGCGAACGGATTCGAGCCGTCGGTATAAGTGCGACTTACCCGTAAGCGGCGCAAAAAGGTCGGTAAATTCGCCGCAGGTCTCAGCATTGCCCAGGAATAACACGCCGCCGGGGCGAAGGCTATAGTGAAAGAGAGGCAGGAGTTTCTTCTGTAACTCCGGCAGCAGGTAGATAAGCAGGTTCCGGCAACTCACCAGATTGAGTTTGGTGAATGGGGGATCCATGATGACATTTTGTACGGCGAAGATCACCGTCTCCCGAATGGCTTTACTGACCAGATAGCCGCCATCCACCTTTACAAACGAACCGGTTTAGGCGTTCTGGTGACACATCCGATTCAATGTGAGGCAGGTAAAAGCCCGTGCGGGCTTTAGCAATAGCGTCCTTGTCCAGATCGGACGCAAAGATCTGTACAAGGGGTTTGTGCCCCGGCTTAAATTTCTCCTGAGCCTCTCGAATGAGGATAGCCAGGGAATAGGCTTCCTCCCCGGTTGAGCAGGCAGGTACCCAGACCCGTAGTGCCGGAGCGGGCGGACAATTTTTCAGTAACGCCGGGATGACCCCGGATTCCAACTGCCCCCATGCCGCAGGGTCACGAAAAAAGCTCGTGACCCCGATGAGGAGTTCCTTGAATAAAAGCTCCAACTCCTGGGGGTTTTCTTCAAGAAAACGCGTATAAGTGGCGATCCGGTCAATCTGGTGGGTGCCCATGCGTCGCTCGATCCGGCGATAGACTGTATTCTTCTTGTAAAGGGAGAAGTCCTGGCCTGTTTGCATCCGCAACAGGGCTGCAATCTTATCAAAGGCACTGTGCTCAATATCCGTCTTGGATAGGTAGGTTTCGTTATGGAGGGGAGTGCGCCGGAGATAGGCAATAATCTTGCCGGGCAGGGCTTCCGCCGAACCGACCACATCTGCCAACCCGGTCTCAATGATATTCCGCGGCATGCTGTCGAAGCTGGCTGTGGCCGGATCCTGCACGAAAACCGCACCGGCCTTCTCCTTGATAGCCTTGAGCCCCAGCGTTCCGTCCGAACCCATGCCCGAAAGCAGGACCCCGATACTATGAGCCTGGAGGTCTTCAGCCAGGGATTTGAAAAAGAAATCAATCGATAGGCGCTGTCCGCGCGGCATCATCGGGGCATGCAAGTGCAGGACTCTGTGCAGAATGGACATATCCTTGTTAGGCGGAATGACATAGACGCAATCCGGTTGGACCTTTGTGCGATTCTTGACCTGTAGGACCGTCATGGGGGTGATATGCTGGAGCAGTTCCGCCATCATGCACTTGTGGGTCGGATCCAGGTGCTGGACGATGACGAAAGCCATGCCGCTGTGTTGCGGCACGTTCTGTAGGAACAGTTCAATGGCCACCAGCCCCCCGGCTGAAGCACCGATGCCGACGATAGGGAATTTCACTGCGGCTACTGGGCCGGGGAGAGGTTCGGGTACAACGATTTTGGCGGGCTTTTTAATAGGCATACCTCGTTTTAGGTAAATTTTACCCCCGCCTTCTCTGGAATGCAACCTGAAAGGTTTACTGATGCGAGTTACCACAAAGACGCCATGTCCTTAGGCGAGGATTTGGGTCATCATTCAAGCCTCGACAGGTGAGGCGGAATGTGCGAAAATAAAAAAGTAATCCAAGCAAGAAGATGTGAATTTCTGATGACAGAGTGCAAACGAGTAGAATTGGCCATGAAAGAGGTTGAGGAGGTTTCGCTGCAAAAGACAGCCTTGCTCACGTCGATTTTGGAGAGTCCGCAGGGCATCATCATCTTTTCTTTGGATGGATCCTATCGCTATACGGAATTTACCCGCTCTCATGCGGAGACGATGAGAAATATCTGGGGCGTGGAGATTGCCATAGGCCAGAACATACTGGACGTCATTACCAGCCTGCCGGACCGTGAAAAAGCTAAGCTCAATTTTGACCGCGTCTTAGCCGGTGAATCCCTGCTTATGGTGGAGGAATACGGGGATCTCTCCCGCGTTCGCACCTATTATGAAAACCATTACAACCCCATTCGTGATGCGGCTGATGCGATTTCAGGTGTGTCAGTTTTTGTAATCGACATCACCGAGCGCAAAAAGGCGGAGACGGCATTACGGGAGAGCGAGACCAATTTTCACGCATTCTTCGAATCCATGACCGATATGCTCATGGTGGGCGCACTGGATGGACAGGTGCTCTTCACCAACGCAGCCGTCACCCAAACGCTGGGTTACTCGCCGGATGAACTCCGGGAAATGCATCTACTGGACTTGAATTCGCGGACAAGCGCCCTGGAAGCGGATGAAATCTTTGCTGCCATGCTCAGAGGCGAGCGGGATATCTGCCCCATGCCGCTGGCTTGCAAGGATGGGCGGCTAATCCCGGTTGAAACTCGCGTCTGGTTCGGACGCTGGAACGGGGTGGACTGTATTTTTGGCATTTCCAAGAACCTGACTGGCGAGCAGGAGGCACAACAGCGCTTTGAGCGCCTGTTCCGTAACAATCCGGCGCTGATGGCGCTCTCCTCGTTGCCGGATCAGCGCTTCGCGGATGTCAATAATGCCTTCCTCAAGACGCTTGGCTACTCCTGGGCGGACATCATCGGCAAAACAGTTGCAGATATCGGGATTTTCCTGCAACCGGAAAAGCAGGTCATGCTGTCGGAAAAATTGCGGACGGATGGGCGTATCAGCGAATTTGAACTGCAGGTCCGGCGCAAAGATGGGGCGATCCTTGACGGGCTATTCTCGGGTGAAATCATCCGCAGCCAGGGGCGGGAGTTCTTTTTGACCGTGATGAACGATATCACTGAGCGCAAACGGGCAGAAGCGGACAAGGAGAAAATGCATGGGCAACTCGTGCAGGCCCAGAAGATGGAGTCGGTGGGGCAACTGGCCGGGGGCGTGGCACACGACTTTAATAATCTGCTTATGGGCATCATGGGGTATGCCGAACTGTGCCGGGAAAGCCTGCCGGCGGAGCACCCCGGTCGTCTCCATTTGGATGAGATTACTCACGCGTCAACGCGCTCCGCTGATCTCACTCGGCAACTATTGGCCTTTGCCCGCAAACAAGTCATCGCGCCGAGGGTCCTGGATCTGAATGCGGCTGTGGAAGGGATGCTCAGTCTATTGCGACAGATGATTGGTGAGGACCTCCATTTGGCCTGGCTGCCGGGCACGAAACTCTGGTCGGTCAAACTTGATCCATCGCAGATTGATCAGATCCTGGCGAACCTGTGCGGCAATGCCCGTGACGCGATTGTCGGTGTCGGCAAAATCACCCTCGAAACAGCAAATATCACCCTCGATCAAACCTACTGTGCCGGGCACACGGGTTCTGTGCCCGGCGAGTATGTGCGGCTCACGGTTAGCGATGATGGCTGTGGCATGGAAAAGGATGTTCTCGCCAAAATCTTTGAACCATTTTTTACGACCAAGGCGGTCGGTGAAGGCACTGGTTTGGGTTTGGCCACGGTCTATGGCATCGTCAAACAAAATTTCGGTTACATTGACGTCACCAGTGAGCCGGGCAGGGGGGCGTGTTTCTGCATCTATCTGCCGCGGGTTGTGTGTGAGACTGCCCCATCAACGGGCGCCATCACCGCCGGCCCACCTCAAGGGCGTGGCGAGACCGTGATGCTGGTGGAGGACGAAAGATCGCTTCGCAAGATATGTCGGTTATACCTTGACAGTCTGGGGTACAAAACGTTGGCAGCGGAGACTCCAGCGGCCGCTCTCGAAATGGCGGCCCGGCACCCGGGTGATATTCATTTAATGCTGACTGACGTGGTCATGCCCGGGATGAATGGCCGGGACCTAGTTAAGAACATGGTGCCTCTTTATCCGCATCTCAAGTATCTATTCATGTCCGGCTACACGGCTGATGTTATTGCCCGCCAGGGGGTACTGGATGAGGGTATGCAGTTCCTGCCGAAACCCTTTTCGCGTGACGTCCTTGCCCGTAAGGTGAGAGAAGTTCTGGAGGCTCCGTGATCCCTAAGCAATCTTTTTCCTGGTTTATCCTGGGCGGCGGCCTGGTGCTCACCCTCACGTCTAGCTTATATTTGAAATCGGTTACGGATACGTTGTCAGAGTTACGGTTCGACTCTCACTGTGCCGAAATTCACAATATCATTGCAAACAGGCTTGATGACCATGCCCGAATTTTGCGGAGCGGCGCAGCTTTGTTTATTGCATCAGAAAAGGTCACGCGCGAAGATTGGCATGCTTACTGTCAATACCAAAAGATCGAAAAGCAACTCCCGGGCATTCAGGGTATTGGGTTTTCACTATTGATCCCGCGCGCAGATCTGGCCCGGCATATACAGGACGTCCGTAGCGAGGGCTTCCCGGAGTACAAGGTGACGCCGGAGGGGGAGCGCGAAATCTACTCATCCATCATCTATCTGGAACCTTTTTCCCGTCTAAATTTGCGGGCCTTTGGTTATGACATGTTCTCGGAACCCGTGCGTAGGGCCGCCATGGAGCGGGCCAGGGATACGGATGCGGCGGCGCTCTCAGGGAAAGTGGTGTTGGTTCAGGAAACGGGCACGGTCGTTCAGGCGGGTACTTTGATGTATGTTCCCGTCTACCGTAAAGGGATGCCTTGTAATACCGTTGAGCAACGTCGTGCTGCGATCTATGGGTGGGTCTACAGCCCCTACCGGATGAATGATTTATTGCAGGGCATGCTGGGTGATAAAAATATGCGCAAGGACATGGATACTCATCTCGAGGTTTTTGATGGCGAGCAACTTTCCCCGAAGAATTTGCTCACTTCAACGGATGCTGCTGAGCAAAATCGGAAATTCAAGACGGGAGTACGCTTCACTCGACAGATGCCTATTGAAGTGAATGGCCAACGCTGGACGCTGCGTTTTACGCAAGCTGGGGTCGGGTATTTTGCAGTGGAGTACATTAAGGTATGGCTCACTCTGGTGGGTGGTTCGATCATCACCCTACTGCTTTTTTTCCTGATTCGAGTGCTTCAGAATATTCGTATTCACGCGCAACAGTTGGCTGAAGAGTTGACCGTGAGCTTGAGGGAGAGCGAAGCCTCATACCGCAATCAATTCAGCAAGAATTCAGCGATTATGTTCCTGATTAATCCGGACAATGGAGCGATTATTGATGCCAATGCCGCCGCAGTAAGATTTTACGGCTACTCGCGAGAGCAGCTCCTGGCCATGTGCATCACCGACATCAATGTCCTTCCCGAGCAAGAAGTTAGCCAGAGAATGGCCTCCGTTCCGCCGGAACAAGGCAAACTCTTCGAGTTTCAGCACCGTTTGGCCGACCACTCTCTGAGGGATGTGGAAGTGGCGTCAAGCCGGATCCAGTTTGGCGGGCGTATGGTCCTGCATTCGATTGTCATTGATATCTCCGAACGCAAAAAATCGGAGGCGCTGGTGCGATTGAAGTCCGCCATACTTGAGGCGCAAATGAATGCGACGCCTGAAGGGATTCTGGTGATCGATAAGAATCAGAGACGGATATTAATCAACCCGCGTATCAGTCAACTATTCAATGTCCCCGAGGCCATATTACATGACGAGGATGACACGAAATTACTCAAACATGTCGTCAGTCTGACAAAATCTCCCGACAAGTTTCTTAAAAAAGTCATCTCGCTTTACGGTCACCCGACTGATACCAGCCGTGACGAGATCGAATTCAGGAGTGGGATGGTGCTGGAACGATATTCTGCGCCGGTTTTGGGGAAAGATGGGGAAAACTTCGGCAGGATGTGGTCATTTCGGGATATTACCGAGCGCAAACATGCTGAAGAAGAGTTGCTCAAAATGACTGAACGACTGTCGCTTGCCGTACGAGCCGGAAACATAGGGATTTGGGACTGGGATGTTGTGAACAACATCCTGGTTTGGGACGATCAGATGTATCGGCTCTATGGAATCACTTCGGATACATTTAGTGGAGCTTACCCGGCCTGGCAGGCGGGATTGCACCCGGATGATCGGGCACAAGGGGATTTGGATATACAGATGGCGCTTCGTGGTGAAAAGGATTTTGATACAGAATTCCGCGTGCTTTGGCCGGATGGAACGATCCATAACATACGCGCCCTCGCGCTTGTTCAGCGTGATGCCGGCGGCAACCCTCTGCGCATGACGGGAACGAATTGGGATGTGACCCGTTCGAAACTACTCGAAGAAAAACTTAAATCCAGTGAGACTAATTTCCGTTCGTTTTTTGAAACGGTGGATGACTTGATTTTGGTCGGCTCGCCAGACGGGCATATTTTGTTTGCCAACACGGCCGTTAATCGACTGCTTGGCTACACCAGCGAAGAACTGCAAACCATGCAAATCCTCGATCTGCATCCTGCGGAATATCGCAAGGAAGCGGAAGTCATTTTGGGTGACATGTTCCGGGGGGAAAGAGCATTTTGCCCGCTTCCGTTACTGGCTAAAAACGGCAGACATCTTTCTGTGGAAACTCGTGTGTGGTTTGGCAGGTGGAATGGAAAAGATTGTATTTTCGGGATTTCCAAGGACATGTCGGTCCAACAGGCGGCTTGGGATACATTTGAGAAGATGTTCCGTTACAACCCCTCGCTTATGGCTATCAGTTCGTTTCCGGATAGAAAAATCATCGATGTCAACGAAGCCTTCCTTAAGCGGCTTGGCTATACACGCGACGAGGTGATCGGCAGGACAGCTAATGAATTGAATCTCTTTACCGATGAAGTTCAGGAGAATATGGCGTGCGAACTGGCGAGTCGGGGGCGCATTGCAGGCATGGAGGTGAAAGCTCGGGGAAATAACGGCGAACTGGCTGATGGATTATTCTCAGGCGAAATCATTGATAATCAGGGGCAGACGATGTTTCTTTCTGTTATGGCCGACCTTACTGCCCTGAGGCAGGTAGAAGCTTCTCTCAATGATATTACGCAAATGCAGAAGCTCATGATGGAGTTATCCTCTCAGTATATCAATATCCCGTTAAACCATGTGTCCATTGCGATTCAGTTATCCCTTGAAAGAATGGGTAAATTTGTTTCCGCGGACAGGGCTTATGTGTTTCGTTATGACTTTGAAAAGGGGATCACTTCAAATGACTATGAATGGTGCAATACGGGGGTTGAGCCCCAGATTGATCAATTGAAGGAAGTTCCCCTGGACATGATTCCCGAATGGGTTACGGCTCATGAAAAAGGGAACTCCATGTATATTGAAGATGTTGGGGCCTTGCCGCCGGGTCATCTGAGGCAAATTCTGGAGCCTCAAGGAATGCAAAGTCTGATTGCTGTTCCGATGATTTCTGACTCGAAATGTATGGGGTTTGTCGGATTCGATTCTGTTCGAAAACATCATTCCTATACTGATAAAGAAATTTCACTCCTGTCGCTTTTCTCGCAAATGCTTGTCAATGTGGAGCTACGTGCGAAGGCGGAGCATGATTTGATACAATCCAACCAGCGACTCGAGGCCGCCACTGTTCGGTCCAGTGAACTGGCCACACAGGCCATACAGGCTAATACGGCAAAAAGCCGGTTCCTTGCCCACATGAGCCATGAGATTCGCACCCCCCTCAATGCCATTCTCGGGTTTTCGCAACTGCTGCGGCGCGACCAGGAACTTTCGCTCAGTCAGCAACAGCGAGTGGAGATCATCAACTGTAGCGGCGAACACCTGCTGGCACTGCTTAATGATATTCTGGAATTGTCCAAAATTGAGTCGGGCATTCTGGAATTGTATTTAACATCCTTTGACTTACACGCTTTACTGAATGATCTCATTCTCATATTTCGAATAAAAGCCGAGAATAAAAACCTCGAACTTACTTCACAGATACTTGAGCCGACGCATCGCTATCTCATCGCTGATGAACAGAAACTGAGGCAAGTCCTTATTAATTTGCTCAGCAATGCCGTCAAGTATACCTCCTCAGGAGGGATTCAGTTGCGGGTGTCGGTCGAACAAAGAGGGCCGGAAGAGTTATGGTTGGTTGTTTTGATTCAAGATAGCGGGAAGGGCATAGCGGCAGGAGAAATGGACCGGCTGTTCACACCCTTTTCCCAGGCCTCGGCCGGCCTCAGCAGTAAATCCGGTACAGGGTTGGGTTTAGCAATCAGTCGTCAGTTCGCGCGTCTGATGGGGGGCGATGTAACGGTCGTCAGTGAAATAGGTAAGGGAAGTATCTTTCGACTCGAGTTCCCCGTTAAAGAGGGGGGCGCATTGGCTCAGATCGATCTGCGTCAGGTTTTTCGGCTCGAAGAGGGCCAACCTCCTTGCCGAGTACTGATTGCGGAGGATGACGCAGATAGTCGATGGCTTCTCGTTCAGATGCTCAGTGATGCAGGGTTTGATGTCGTTGAGACTGCCAATGGGCGGGAAGCGGTGGCAGCTTTTACCCATAGTCAGCCGCAACTGATTCTGATGGATGACTGGATGCCCTTCATGCGAGGTGATGAAGCGATCCGCCAGATCCGGCAAGGTACGGGTGGGGGCGCGGTGAAAATCATTACATTAACCGCTAACGCCAGTGAAGAGACCCGCCAGCGTTCCATGGACGCTGGCACTGACGTTTTCATGGCGAAACCATTCCGGATGAGTGTATTGTTTGATAAAATTCAGAGTCTCATCGGGGTTCGGTACGTCTACTCGGAACTAGCTCTGCCGGAAGAAGTTAAATCTGAAGTTATTCCGGTTCTGACACGGGAGATGCTGGAATCTCTGCCCATTAAGATGCGGAATCAACTCCGTGCAGCGGCCCTCAGTTGCCGACAGGAACAGTTACTAGAGCTGATTCAACAATTGACGGAGATGGAGGTGGAGATTGCCCGCCCCCTTCAGGACTTGGTTGCCAAATTTGAGTATCACAAATTGTTCCAGTTGTTGAATTAGGGTTATGATGACAAAAGCAGAACGAACTCGTACAGCGCCTCCGCCCAACGTTCTCATTGTGGATGATGTTTCTGCCAACCTGGAACTGCTGGCGGGGATTCTCCGTGAGCGGGGGTATGAATCGCGGCCGGTCTTGTCCGGTCAACTTGCCATCGTCGCCGCGAAGGCTGATCCCCCCGACCTTATTCTTCTCGACATCAATATGCCGGAGATGAACGGTTTTGAGGTGTATGAGTGCCTGAACGCTGAAGCAGCGCTGAAGGACATTCCCGTGATCTTTATTACTGCCTTGGATGAAACAATGGAAAAAATGAAGGCGTTTTCCATGGGAGCGGTGGATTACGTGACCAAGCCATTTCGGGCCGAAGAAGTGTGCGCCAGGTGTGAGACTCATTTGCGGTTACGGAACATTCAAGTCGAACTGGCTCATACGGTGAGTGAGTTGAAAACAGCGAATCTCACCTTGGATCAGCATGTGGAGCAACTCCGGAAACTGACGGCGAAGTTAACGCAGACGGATGAGTGTGAACGCAAGCGTCTGGCGATGATTCTTCATGATCAACTTCAGCAAATTCTTGTGGCTGCCACAATTAAAGTAGGTTTAATTGACCGTCTGGCGCCGGAAAAGGACTTTGCGCAGTCCATCCGGGAAGTTTGCAAACTATTGGACACAATTCTCGCCGTTTCGCGGTCTGTGACTACGGATTTATTTCCACCCATCATGTTGGAAGCTGGACTTATGCCAAGTTTACGCTGGCTAGCCGACGAGATGTGCGAAAAACATGGCCTTTTGGTGGTCGTATCCGGTGATCAAACCATCATTGTTCCGGAACCACTCAGGTTATTAATATTTCAAACTGTACGTGAGTTGCTCCGTAATATTGTCACGCATGCTAAAACAACCAGCGCGGAGGTGGATCTGGATCTTTTTGACGCCGCGATACTCCGCGTCGTGGTCACCGATCATGGGGTCGGGTTTTCTCCCGATGTTTTGGCGGCTCTTTTTTCTTCCGAAGGTCTCGGATTGTTTTCCCTGCGCGAGAGACTGGCTTTTGTTGGAGGAACTCTTGAAGTAGCGACTTTTTCCGGGCAGGGAGCGCAGGTCTCAATAACAGTACCCATAAATAGGAAATGATGAATATGATGAATAAAAAAGCGGCCCCGCCCAATGTCCTCATTGTTGATGATGCTTCCGCTAATCTGGAACTGCTGGCGGGGATTCTTCGGGAGCGGGGGATTGAACCCCGGCCCGTTCTGTCAGGAAAACTTGCCATTATGGCCGTGCAAGCCGATCCGCCCGACCTTATTCTGTTGGACATCAATATGCCGGAGATGAATGGGTTCGAGGTGTATGAGTGCCTGAAAGCGGAGGGCGCGCTGAAGGGAATTCCCGTGATCTTCATCACAGCGATTACCGAGACGGCCGACAAACTGAAGGCGTTTGCCATGGGCGCGGTGGATTATGTGACCAAGCCATTTCAGGTCGAAGAGGTTTGTGCGCGGGTTGATACCCACCTCCGTCTGCGGAAGCTTCAAATTGATGTGGAGAATTATAATAACCACCTTGAGGATCTTGTTCAGCAAAAAATCGAGGAGATCTCCCGCTCCCAGATGGCAACGATCTTTGCCCTGGCGAAACTGGCGGAATCGCGCGATAGCGATACCGGCCATCACCTGGAGCGTGTTCAAACCTTGAGTCGGATACTGGCTGACGAACTGAGGTGCATGCCCCCGTATGCCGGTACTATTACGGATCATTACATTGAGAATCTGCATCAAGCCGCTCCACTCCATGATATTGGTAAAGTGGGGATTTCGGACGCCATTCTTTTGAAACGGGGAAAACTATCCTCTGAAGAATTTGCGGAAATGAGGCGTCACACGACGATCGGCGCGCAAACACTCAAGGCGGTTCATGCTGAGTTTCCCGGTAATTCCTTCATAGCAATGGGTATCGATATCGCGCAGTCCCATCATGAACATTTTGATGGCTCAGGGTATCCCGAAGGCTTGAGCGGCGACGCCATACCTCTTTCCGCTCGCATTGTGGCGGTGGCTGATGTCTATGATGCCATGCGGTCAAAGCGCCCTTATAAGTCGGCTTTGACCCATACCGAGGCCACCGATTTCATTATTGAAAGCGCTGGAAAGCACTTGAGCCCTGACATCGTTGCGGCATTTGCTCGACGGGTTGGTGATTTTCAGGTGCTGTACTCTTCACTGTAAGAAATTCATTCGACTCCTTCAACCGGGCATTCATGGCAGGCATTTTCAAGGCTGGCCTCTGCAGGAATGCCGGGGAAAAAGCTGTCCATCAGGAAATTAATACACGGAGGCTTCAAGCACAGCCTTGTCCCCGCGAAACAGGCTTGTATAAGCATGGGTGTCCAGTATCAACTTTTCACTATGACGGCTATGACCAAAGTTGCGACCCTGAAAGGGGCGATCCAGCTGATGGAGGCTCTCTCTTTGCGCGGGGCTCAACCGCCGCCTGGCAGTTGAAAATTGCGTAACGGAGAAAGAACCCGGCCGGCCAGCCGGATTGGGGACTGGATGAGGATGTGCATGAACTCCTCAGTGGACATGGATCGAGGTTCATCAAGCCGACGTCGCAGGAATTGCGAGGCCAGCGTGCCGGTGATGATCACGGCATAGAAGAGACTATAGGGATTCCACGTCCAGCCCGGCAGAAAGATGAAGCCGCTGCCGAGGTGGCGGGTCAGGCTGTCCAGTGTGAAGCCCCAGATGATGGGCATGAGCCCCATGGTGAGACTCACTGCCACGCTGGAGATCGCGAAAAAATGGCTCCGGCCCAATGCAGGAACAAGGCCCATCAGCAGTCGGGTGCAGGAAAGTCCGAGAATGGTGTAGCCAGCTGAGCCGATGGGAACGAGCAGTAGAAGGACCCAGGTGTGGCTGGGCAGTGTGCCTGTGGCCGTCAGCAGCCACCCGACTTGGGAGATCAGGATCAGGACGCTGGAAAACGCCAGCAGGGGACGGCTGCCGGTGCGGTCGATGATGGGCCCGGTGCCTCGCGAGACGAGGGCACAGATGATGCTGGAATAGGCCGAGAGGCCCAGAATCAGGCTTCCGGATTTATGCAACCCGTCCTTCATGAATGGCACCCAGATGACGCCCAGCGCGGAAATGAAGAAATTCAAAGCGACGTTGAAAAGGACGAACTTCAGAAAGGGTGGGAAGAGCAACATCTCTTTCCAGGGCGGCCGGACCTGTGCTCCAGGTGGCCGGACGGCTTGAACCTCTTTGCTGACGGCTTGAACATCCGGTACCCGACGCAGAAACACCAGACTGAACAGAGCGCAAATGTAGCTGAGCAGGAAGAGAGCAGCGAAGGTGTGGATGGTGGGGAAGACACTGACGCAGGCACTGGACAGCAGCATGGTTCCGGTCAGGGCCAGGTGGGTGCACATCATATCGCGGGAAATGAAGGCGCCCCGGAGGGGTTCGGGAATGATTTGGGTGATCCAGGGCATGAGTCCGCAGATGGAGATTCCCCGGGCGGCCGCAAAACAGGCCATCATGAGGAGGGTCAGGGTGATCCGGAGATCCGGCGAAACGCGGTGAGGCAGAATGGCGACAATGGCAATGCCGAGGATGAAGATGCTGCGGGAGGCCCAACCCCGGACGACGAAGTTTTTATACCCGACCTTTTCCACAAATCCTGCGGCTGGAATCTGGAGCGCCGCGAATAGCGGTGTCATGGCCACGGCGACACCCAGGGTGACCGCGGAGGCATCCATGCTTTTGAGAAACAGGAGCATGGGCGTGCCCAGAATGATGGACCAGGATGACGAATTGAAAATTTGAAACAAATAGGCGTTGATCAAGCCACGAGGCATGCCTGCTGCCGGGGGAGGTGGATTCATTTGGGTTTTGGTGGGGCTCATGGGCACTTGTTCTGAATCACGGTTCGGCTCATGACACGTTCAAATTGACGCATCATGACCGCCCGGACTTCCTGCATTGTCGGGCATTTCCCGCCAAGGATCGCCTGCAGAGAGGTGACCTTTTCCCCGTGAAGCCCGCAGGGAATGATGGTGTCAAATCCTGTCAGATCAAGGTTGACGTTGAAACTCATGCCATGGGAGGAAACCCATTTCTTGAAACGGACGCCGATAGCCGCAATTTTTCCCTGATCGGCCCAGACTCCTGTTTTGCCTTTACGCCGGAAAGAGTGTACGCAAAAGGCGTCTGCAGTCAGGATGGCGATTTCTTCTAACTTACCGACGAAGGCATGGGCATCGGCTTCGGGTCCGGTCAGTTTCATAATAGGGTACATGACGAGTTGCCCCGGTGCATGATAGGTCACGTCTCCGCCGCGAGGAGTCTCGAACATTTCGATCCCGCGCATATGAAGCGCTTCTTGTGAAAGCAATAGATGTTCAGTTTTCGACCGGACTCCAAGTGTGATGACGGGGGTATGTTCCAGAAGAATCAATTGGTCGGGGATTTGGTCAGCCTGACGATCTGTTACCCATTGCTCTTGGAGTCGCAGTCCTTCGGCGTATGGGACTGGCTTATGGAAGATGGTGACATGGGTCTCCATGGGGCATTACCAGGCGCGGTTTACTGTATATTCCGCCAATGCAATTAATGGAGTGGGATCACCGGGGAGAGGGCGAATGGCTTCCACGGCGAGGGAGATCAATTTACTCGCTTTTTTGCGACTGGCGTCCAGACCGTGAACGGCCACATAAGTCAGTTTTTTCAACTGCTCATCATTGCCAACCGGTTTGCCGAGTTGTTCGGCGGTGGAGGTCACGTTCAGGATGTCATCTGCGATTTGGAAGGCGAGGCCTGCGCATTCACCATATTGGGTGAGGGCTTCGAGAGATGCAGGAGAGGCTCCACCGCAGATTCCGCCCATTCGAACGGAGGCGCGCAATAGAGCGGCGGTTTTATGGCGGTGAATATAATCCACGAGATCCGCGTCGGCCTCCCGGCCTTCGGCGGCGAGATCTTCAACTTGACCGCCAATGACACCCTGACTGCCGGAAGCGGTGGCAAGTTCGAGGACTAATTGGCTGGAATGGTAGGGGGCAGGAGGGGTTGATTGGGCGAGCCACTCGAAAGCCAGCGTGAGGAGTGCGTCGCCTGCAAGGAGTGCGTTGGCTTCGCCAAAGACTACATGGGCGGTTGGGTGTCCGCGCCGAAGTTCGTCATCGTCCATGCAGGGAAGGTCATCGTGAATGAGGGTATAGGTGTGCAGAATTTCGAGGGCAATTCCGGGCAAAAGGGAGTTCTCTAAATGCCCGCCCACGGCCTCACAGGCGGCCAGGCAGAGGATGGGGCGTAATCGTTTTCCGCCTGTCATGACGGAATACCGCATGGCGCGATGCAGAATTGTCGGGCGCGTGGATTCTGGCGGCATCATCTGTTCCAGCTTCGCCTCCACGGAGTGCCGACGGTCATTAAGATAGGTATTCAAATCAAACATGGCGCAAGACTACGACTCTCTCTGATCATGCTCAAGCCAAGAAAATAGGCTGAGCGGTCTTGGGTAGGCAGGGCAGACGCATCTAAACCACCTCAAAATCATGAGTTTTGACAGAATTTACAGAATGTTCAGAATGGTAAGAGAAGAATCTGCCTTTATCCCTAAACAATTTTGTATATTTTGTTCATTCTGTCGAAAATTCCTCGTATTGGCGCGGAATTTAGATGCGTCTGCCCTGCTTGGGTAGGGAAGCAACCTTGAATCCTCTGATAGAGTCTGATAGCCTGCGAACTCAATTGGGAGCCTCTATCATGGAAAAACGGGAAATCATCGAATTAAGTGTCCTTTATCGGATATCTCAGGCTGTGGCTCATCGGCGGGATATTTCTGCGCTTTTGCAGGAAGTGTTCGATATTTTGGAAAAAGACATGGAGTTGTCTTTTGGAACCTTGACGTTGAGGCGGCCGGACACGGATGTTTTTGTGATTGAAGCTGCCCGTGGGATGACTCCGGCGGAGCACAAGAGGGGGCAGTACCGTCTTGGGGAAGGCATTACCGGTACTGTGGCCAAGAGTGGAAAGCCTGAGATTGTGCCTGACATCAGTAAAGATTCACGCTTCTTGAATCGTACGCGGACGCGGAAGGGGGGCACTGTTGCCTTTATCTGCGTGCCGATTATCCATCACCGACAGGTTATTGGAACAATCAGTATCGACCGCCCTGCGGCTGAAAAGGAAAAACTGGAGAAGGATCTGGAATTCTTGCGGCTGGTGTCAAATCTGCTCGCTGAGGCGGTTGCCAGCATTCGGGAGCAAATTGTTGAGCAAGAAAGTCTGAAGGCTGAGAACGAGCGACTGCGACGGCAGTTGGGGGATAAATATCAGCCTCATAATCTGGTCGGGAATTCAAAGGAAATGCGGGTGATGTATGACCAGATCGCCCAGGTGGCCGACAGTCAGGCCACGGTATTGATCCGAGGTGAAACGGGAACCGGCAAGGAACTGGTCGCCCGCGCCATTCATTTCGGCAGTTCGCGCCGGAATAATCCGTTTATCAGTGTGAATTGCGCGGCATTACCGGAGAATTTGATTGAGAGTGAATTGTTCGGACACGAAAAAGGATCCTTTACCGGGGCGGCTCAATTACGAAAAGGGCGGTTTGAACTGGCGAATGGCGGGACGTTATTTTTGGACGAAATCGGGGACATTACGCCTGCCGTTCAGGTTCGGCTTTTACGGGTTTTGCAAGAGCGATCCTTTGAGCGGGTCGGTGGGAACGTGCCGATCAACGTGAGTGTGCGTGTGATCGCCGCGACCAGTCGCAACCTTGAAGATGCCATCCGGTCGGGGCGTTTCCGGGAAGATCTATACTATCGGCTCAATGTCTTTCCGATTCATCTGCCCCCGCTCCGCGAGCGCCGTTCTGATATTCTGTTACTGGTCGATCATTTTTTGCAGAAATACAATGAGGCGTATGGCAGAAAGGTGAAGCGGATTTCTACGCCAGCCATAAACATGATCATGGCTTATCACTGGCCGGGAAATGTCCGGGAACTTGAAAATTGTATCGAGCGGGCCGTACTGACTTCCACCGACGAGGTGATTCACGGTTACTCACTGCCGCCAACACTGCAGACAAGTGAGGCGACGAATACCTCATTACTACCGGATTCCGGGGCCAGCTTGCAGACGATGGTAGAGTCATTCGAACGGGAAATTATTGTGGATGCCCTGAAGCGGCACCGGGGTATTGCGGCCGCCGTGGCGCGACATCTTCAGACGACCCAGCGTGTCATTAATTACCGCATCAAGCATCTGGGGGTAAACCCCCATGACTACCGGCAGTAAATGCTTAATGTGACGCAAATTTGCGCAGGTATTTAACCGATATCGTCATATCTTTGGGCCAGGCGGCCTCAATGATTAAGGGATCACCGGTCAGAGGATGGTGCAACTCGATTCGCTCGGCATGCATGGCGGGACGTGCCATCAAGGGATGCTCACCCTCTCGTTTCATGCGGTAGTGTTTTTTCAATTCCGATAACAAGAGGGGGAACCCTGTTCCGTAGTCATGATCAGCCACCAAAGGGCAGCCGACCTCACGAAGATGAACCCGGATTTGATGGGGAATTTCCGTCGTGGTTTCGGCCTTCACGAGGGAATAGCCGCGGAATGATTCAAGTTGGGTGACGCGGGTGACGCAGGGTTTCCCGCGGTGATGATCGACTACGGTAATTCCCGGATCCACCAGACTTTGCGCTAGCGGCAGGGAAATCTCCTGCTCTGGCTCAGTCAGATTACCTTGAATGAGTGCCACGTAAGTGTGTTTAGGTTTCTGTTGGTGAAATTGCCGGGCGAGATTTGTAAGAGCAACCTTATCCCGGGCGAAAAGAGCAATGCCGCTGGTGCCCTGATCTAAACGGTGAACGTGGGCCAGATAACTCAATTTACGGCTCTTGGCCCAGGGGCGCTGAAGGTGAATCCCGGCATGGATCAGGCTTAGTAGATTTTCACGGGTCTTATCGAGCCGGTCTGCAGCTATGAGCAGGCCAGCAGGTTTGTTAATTGCCAGAAGACTGTCATCTTCCCGGAGAATTTCGATTTCGGGCCATGAGGCATTCAGGCGAATACAATTGTCGGAGGAGGGTTTACCCATAATAAAGTTCTTTTCAATAGCCGGATCAGTTTTCTGATAAGGGGATGTTTTTCATGCAATCAGTGATGTCTTGGAGGCGGAATGGTTTAGGAAGAACCGCCTTGAAACCGCGGGATTTATACGAGGACATCATGTTGTCAACCGATGCCCCGCTGGCCATGATGGCGTATACGGAAGGATCCAGCGTGATAAGCTTTTTGACCACATCCAGACCACCCATTCCCGTCTGAACGGTGAGATCCAGAATTACGGCAAGATAGGGCGATTTGGCCTGGAGTGCCTTTGAGAAAAGCGTGATCGCTTCTTCTCCACTGGATGCGGTGTCTACATCATAACCGATACGATTCAAGAGCAAGGTGCAAATCTTGCAAATAGAAGGGTCGTCGTCCATGACTAGTATCTTTTGTTTCATTCGCGACACTTTACCAGTGATTAACTGTTTTGTCGAAACTTTGCTTGAAGCTGATAAATAACGTTACTTTGTGCAATGCCCCAGTACGTGGGTAAACAGGCCATCCCTGAGCTTGGGTTCAAACCAGGTGCTTTTGGGTGGCATGATGCCACCGACATCGGCGATATCCATCAATTGTTCGACAGTGGTGGGGTGCATGGAGAACGCAACGGAGTGTTCGCCCGCAGCGATTCGCTTCTCCAATTCGCTCGTTCCACGTATACCACCGACAAATTCAATGCGTTTGCTCGTGCGGGGATCATCAATTCCCAGTACCGGCGCCAATAGGCGCTCCTGAAGTACGGAAACATCCAGTCGGCTCTCAAGGGGTGTGTTGGAGGGCAGGATCCACGTGAGCTCGTACCAGATGCCGCCCAAAAGCATGCATACGGTGCCTGGCGCCGCGGGGACGGGAGTGGCGGCAACTTTGACGTTAAAACAGCTTTTAACCGTTTCAAGGAAAGTGGCAGGAGTGAGTCCGTTCAAGTCCTTGACGAGTCGATTATAGGCCAGAATTTGCATTTGGCTTGAGGGAAAGAGTACGCCAAGGAACCAGTTATAGGATTCTTCCCCGGTCTGTTGCGGATGGGCCGCCCGTCGTTCTTTGGCGACTCGTACAGCTGAAGCAGCCCGATGATGACCGTCGGCAATATAAGCCACGGCAACACGGTTGAAAGCTGCGGTTACTTTTTCAGGGTTGGCAAATTTCCAGCCGGCATGGGCTACGCCATCTTGCGCAACGAAATCAAACAGGGGTGCGGTGTTTTCAGTTTCCGCCGCAAGGGCGTTCAACGTGGGGTCATCGCGATAGAGGAGAAACACCGGTCCGGTCTGGGCATTGAGTGTTTTGATGTGGCGGGTCCGATCGTCCTCTTTATCCTGCCGCGTTTTTTCGTGAATTTTAATGGTTTTCTGCTCATATTCTGCTGTGGAGCAGCAGGCGACGATCCCGCGTTGGACGTGTTTACCCATGGTTTGCCGGTAAAGGAAAAGCTGGGGAATTGACTCCTGAATCAGAACACTCTCTTTCTGGAAGCGATTTAAGGTGTCGCGGCCATGAGCGTAGACTTGGTCGCTATAGGGGTCGATACCCGGCTCCATGTCAATTTCTGCACGGGAGACGTGCAGAAAACTATAAGGATTCCCGGCGGCCAAAGCGGCGGCTTCTGCGGTGTTGACAACATCATAGGGGACGGCGGCTACTTTTGTAGCCAGGTCGGGACGGGCGCACCATGATTTAAACGGTCTGATTTGCATGATTTATCTCCTGAATATTAATAATGGGCACCCCAGTCTTCTTTTCGTGGCACCGCAGGTCACAGAGGGATGATTCTCCGAATATGGCGCACGATGTCAAGAGTTGTGTGGAGGAATAAGATGCGCTTGAATGGGATGGCCATTAAGAATTATAGTGGCACCTATGAAAGTTGAACTGCTTGCTATTACACCGGACGCGGAGCGCATCATCGAAATTGCCGCTCGAACCTGCTATCAGAGCGGGGATAAAATGGTCCCTGAAAAAATAGGGGAACTGCTTCCCAAGTTAATTGCCATGGGGCATGAATCTCCTTTTGAACATGCCTGTGCCACATTCCGGATAAGCGAGGTCTCCCGCGCTATGACCCACCAACTGGTACGGCACCGGTTAATGTCGGTCTCGCAGAAAAGTCAGAGATATGTGTCAGAATCGACTTTCGGGTGGGTTGTGCCTCCTGCTGTGAGCGGGGACGATAAACCTGAATTTGATCGGGATATGGCGGTCCTCCGGGACATGTATGCGAAATGGAAAGAGAAGGGCCTCAAAAGTGAGGATGCCCGCTTTGTGCTCCCGAATGCCTGCACTACCGAGCTGGTGGTTACCGCTAATTTTCGCGAATGGCGTCATGTGTTTAATGTGCGGTGCCATCGTCGCGCACAATGGGAAATCCGTGATGTCTGCCTGGCGATGTTGAAGGCGCTCAATGAGCATGCTCCGCATGTATTCGCCGATATTTCCGCCCTGATCGAGAAAGCGTAAATAGACGAGAGTTCCAAATTCCGGATTCAGAATGGTTTAGAATCCTGGAGTTTTGACTTTGTCTTTTCCTGCTTGAATTGATGGCTGCTTTAATGATACTGTCGCGGTGTCAATATAAGGAGCGTTATGATTACGCGAGAAACAGATTATTCGATGCGGCTTGTTTTGGCGCTAGCCGAGCGGCACAAAAAAGGAATTTTATCAGCTTCCTCGGCGGAGATAGCGGCGGAGATGGATATTCCCTACCGTTTTTTGAGAAAATTGGTCAAGCGACTTGTTGTGGGGGGATTGATTGAGAGCCGGAGAGGGAAGGGGGGCGGGGTCGCCCTCGCTAAGACGCCTCAATCCATGTCCTTGCACGACATCATGGGGGTGATGGGACCAAGAGGTGTGGAGCTGAGCCTTTGTACATCAGATCCTAAATCCTGCAACCGATCGTCCCTATGTTTGATGCAGCGGGAATTTGCTGGCATTCAGGCGGATGTGGACAAGAGGTTAAAGGCGATTCATATATCTGATCTTGTTTAGAAATCAAAAATAAGTCTTGATAATGATACCGTCGTAGTGTCATTATTCCGGCAGTATTAATGAAGAAGTTTAAAGTTCAAGGTTTGTGGGAGATAAAAACAGAGAATAAAAGGAGAAATAATATGTCCGTATTAGTTACAAAAGCAGCCCCTGATTTTACCGCACAAGCGGTGATGCCCGATAACCAGATTAAAGAACTTACCTTGTCTTCCTACCGAGGGAAGTACGTGGTGTTATTTTTCTATCCCCTGGACTTCACGTTTGTATGTCCTTCGGAGATATTGGCGTTTAACAAGGCGGTAAAGACATTTGAAAAGAAGGGTGCGGTTGTATTGGGAGTTTCTGTGGATTCCCAGTTCTCCCACTTTGCCTGGCGCCAGACTCCTGTTGAAAAGGGAGGGATTGGCGAAATTGCCTTCCCGTTAGTCGCGGATCTGGATAAGAAAATTGCCCGTGACTATGATGTGTTGCTGAATGATGCAGTGGCCCTGCGCGGGTTGTTCCTCATTGACCAGAAGGGGATCGTGCGTCATCAATTGGTGAACGACCTTCCGATCGGTCGAAATGTCGAGGAGGCCATTCGAACCCTGGACGCCCTGAAATTCCATGAAGAGCATGGCGATGTGTGTCCGGCTAATTGGAAAGATGGCGAAGAGGCGATGAAGCCTACTGCCGCAGGTGTGGCGAGTTACCTGGCGAAGCACGCGAAGTAAGGGAGAAAGCGATTGAAATCGCCCTGATCTTGTACTAAGTTACTCCCCGCAACGGAGAAATGTTGCTTGTGATTTGAGTAATGTGGTTGTCTTCGGGACAGGGTGTGTCATCGCAAGGTGAAGATTCCCAACCGGCGGTTAAAGCCCGCGAGTCTTGTGAAAGCAGGACAGACACGGTGAAATGCCGTGGCCGACAGTGATGGTGGCGTAATGACGCCTCTCAGTCTGGATGGGAGAAGACAGAACCGGCATGTATTGTGCCGTTTTATTGTCCCGGAGGCCTTTATGGTCTTCGGGTTTTTTTGTGATTTAGTTATGGTCTTCCGGTATAGTCTGAGTAGATCCATTGGAGCACGGACATGAGTAAAGAAAACAAGATATTTGACCCCATCGAGGCAGTGATTGCTGATATCCGCCGTGGGAAAATGGTGGTGGTCACAGATGATGAGAACCGCGAGAACGAGGGAGATCTCATCATGGCCGCTGACAAAGTCACGGACAGCGCCATTAATTTCATGGCACGCTACGGGCGCGGCCTGATTTGCGTTGCCATGACTAAGGAGCGGCTCGAAAAACTGAACATCCGCAGTATGGTGAACCGTGGCGGAGGAGATCATTTTGGTACGGCATTTATGGAATCGGTAGATGCCCATGAAGGGGTTACGACTGGAATCAGTGCGCATGATCGGGCTAAGACCATCAAAACCTTGATCGCGCCAGGCTCGCAGCGACGCGATTTGATCAGTCCGGGGCATGTGTTCCCGCTTCAAGCCAAAGAAGGCGGTGTGTTATGTCGTGCAGGCCATACCGAAACGGCCGTGGATCTTGCCCGGTTAGCAGGCTTGGCGCCTGCCGGCGTGATCTGTGAGATCATGAAGGATAACGGCGAGATGGCACGCTTGCCTGAATTGACTAAATTTGCAAAAAAACATGGACTGAAAATTGCCACGGTGGCGAGTCTGATTGAGTATCGTCGTCGCGAGGAGCGTCTGATTGAGCTTGAGCGAACGGTGGATATGCCCACTCGGCATGGGATTTTCAAACTGAAACTCTATCGCTCGTTGATCGGCAATGAGCATCACCTGGCTTTGGTTATGGGCGATCCCCGGAAGGCGAAGGCCCCCCTTGTGCGAGTGCACAGCGAATGTTTGACTGGGGATGTATTTGGTTCGATGCGGTGCGATTGCGGTGATCAACTTTCCAAGGCTATGGACATGGTGGCTCATGAAAAAGTCGGCGTTGTTCTCTATATGCGCCAGGAGGGGCGGGGGATTGGGCTGGCAAATAAGCTGCACGCCTATGAACTGCAAGAGAAGGGGTTCGATACCGTCGAAGCCAATGAAAAGCTTGGGTTCAAGGCCGATTTGAGGGACTATGGCGTTGGCGCCCAAATACTGGCAGATCTGGGATTGACCAAGATCCGGTTGATAACCAACAACCCCTGTAAAGTGGTTGGGCTTAAAGCATATGGTTTGACCATTACGGAGCGGGTTCCGCTTATTCTGCCTTCAAACATACATAGTCAGCGGTATCTGGCGACAAAGAAGAAGAAGATGGGGCATTGGCTGTAAGAAGTTAAATGTAAAATGTTAAACATTAAGAGTGAAAACGAGTGAATGGGGAGGGAGAAGATAATGAGTACAACTGTGAAAGAAGTATCTGGCAACCTGATTGGACAGGGTCTGAAATTCAGTATTGTGGTCAGCCGGTTTAACGATTTATTTACCAAAGAATTGGTGGGGGGCGCCATCGATTGTTTTGTACGGCATGGCGTAAATGAAAAAGATATCACCGTCGCTTGGGTGCCGGGTGCCAACGAACTCCCTTTTGTGGTGCAGCAACTGGCGACCAAAGGTGGAACGAATGCCATTGTGGCGCTTGGCGTGGTGATTCAAGGGGCGACTCCGCATGCGGATCTCATTAATTCCCAGGTGTCGCGGGCTTTGTCAGGCATTGCGCTGGATAAACAGGTACCGGTCATCAATGCCGTCGTTTGTGCTGATAACCTTGAACAGGCCATCGAACGGTGTGGTACCAAGGCTGGCAACAAGGGGTGGAGCGGGGCGTTGGCCGCCATTGAGATGGCGAACTTGTGTAAGCAGATGGGAGTTTAATATGGGGTCTCGAAGAGATGCCCGCGAATCAGCGGTGCAGATCCTGTTTCAGTTGGATTTCAATCCGGGTGAATTGAATACCACCCTGGCTTCCTATTGGCTGGAACGTAAAGTGACGACCAAGACCCAGCTGTTTGTCGAAGAGTTGGTGCGTGGTGTGATGGAAAATCGGTTTGCTGTCGATGCGACGATTGCCAAGTGTGCCCAGAATTGGGAGTTGCCCCGCATGGCGACTGTCGATCGCAATGTGATACGACTGGCTGTCTATGAAATGATGTTCCGCAAGGATATCCCGCATGCGGTCTCTATTAATGAGGCTGTGGCCATTGCTAAAAATATGGGTGATGTTGGCTCCGGGCGTTTTGTGAATGGCGTTCTGGATAAGGTTCATCGTGATATTGAGGCATCCGGGGTCGGCAAGACTGCAGGAGAGGCTGAAGGAACAGAGTCATGAAGTCGTGGTTGACGGCACTCGCACGTACCCGTGACAAGATTGCGGGGGGGCTGGCTCGTTTGATTCCAGGTCTGGCGAAGGCCGATCCCGTTGCTTTGGAGGAGTGGGAAAAATTATTGATTCAGGCGGATATTGCGCCCCGCCTGGTTGAAGAGTGGATTGCCCGGTTGAAGCGTAAGGCGGGCAGCGGGGATATGACTCATTTGATCGAGGCCATGCTGTTGGCTGCTCTGCCTGAACAAGCGCCTTATCAATGGAGCCTTCCGGGTTCTCCCAAAGTTATTTTGATTACCGGTGTGAATGGTTCGGGAAAAACAACCACCACCGCTAAACTTGGTCATCTGGTCAAGCGTCAGGGCCTGTCGCCGCTACTGGCGGCTGCGGATACTTTCCGTGCGGCGGGGTCCCATCAGCTCAAACTCTGGGCGGATCGGCTCAAGCTGGATGTAGTGGTGGGGGCACATGGGGCTGATTCGGCGGCGGTGGCGTTTGACTCCGTTAAAGCTGCAGTGGCCAGGAAGGCAGATGTAGTGTTGATTGATACTGCGGGCCGGATGCATACCAAACAGCCGCTGATGGATGAACTTCAGAAGGTTCAGCGCTCCATCGGCAAAGCGCTCCCCGGTGCGCCTCATGAAAACTGGATTGTCCTGGATGCCACTCTGGGGAACAATGCGGTTATCCAAGCTAGAATGTTCAAGGAATGCGTGGATCTTTCGGGGGTCGTGGTTGCCAAGCTGGATGGGTCTTCAAAAGCTGGATTTGTTTTCACCCTTCGTAAAGAACTTGGGTTGCCGGTCCATTTTGTTGGACTCGGCGAAGGCGAAGATGATCTGGCTCCGTTTGATTCCAAGGAGTTCGTGAAGAGTTTCCTGGGCGTATAGATTTTAGATTTGAAATATGAGATTTCAGAAGAAAGCGGACGCAACATGGATGACAGAAGCGCTGCGGCTTGCCCGTCTGGGTGAAGGGCTGACGCGGCCCAATCCCCCTGTGGGTGCAGTGGTGGTCAAGAACAACAAGGTCATCGGGCGTGGTTATCATCGTAAAGCTGGCGGCCCCCATGCTGAAGTCTATGCCCTGCGGCAGGCTGGTTCTCGCGCTGCGGGTGCCACGCTTTATGTGACTTTAGAGCCCTGTTCCTCCTGGGGGCGTACGCCTCCCTGTACTGACGCTATCCTTGCGGCGGGAATCAAGCGCGTGGTCTGTGCCGTGTCCGATCCGAATTCTAAGCACTCTGGAAAAGGATTTACGCTGTTACGCAAGAAAGGCATTACCGTTGAACGTGGTGTAGGCGCGGAAGAGGGATCGGAAATACTGCGACCCTTCGCGTCGACCATGTTGCGAACCAGGCCTTATATAACGGTCAAACTGGCCACTTCGCTGGATGGCCGTATTGCCGATTCCACGGGGTGTTCCCAATGGATATCCGGACCTGAAGCCCGCGTGCAGGTGCAGGGGCTTCGGCGACGGGCGGATGCGATTATGGTAGGTGCTGGCACCGTGATGGCGGATAACCCATCATTAATGCCACGTCCGTCAAAGGGGCGGAAACCCTATCGGGTTATCGTGGATGCCCGGGGCAAGGTTTCATCTCTCGCCCGTGTGTTTACCGATGAGTTTGCGGCCAGAACCATTCTGGCGACCACCAAGCGGTGTTCTGAGCGTCAGCGTGCTGCCTATACTAAGTGTGGGGCAGAGGTGATGGTGCTGCCGGCTTCTGGGGTGGGGGTGTCG
>Ga0194053_10000505_pt1 | contig 29209 bp, 25 predicted proteins | sample SepL228m_MetaG_FD_161684 | JGI IMG/M metagenome (GOLD analysis project Ga0194053, IMG submission 161684) | Anoxic zone freshwater microbial communities from boreal shield lake in IISD Experimental Lakes Area, Ontario, Canada - Sep2016-L227-8m | ecosystem: Environmental > Aquatic > Freshwater >... | reverse complement strand
GGATCGGGGGCAGATTCGCGCCCGTTACCACGCGAATCAAATGGTAACCGTCTTCGGTGACATAGACGGTGCCGCCCGAGGCGAAGAGCACGCCGTTCGGCATCCACGCTTCGACATCCCCGACGGCATCGGGCACGGTGACATCGCCGTCCGCCCAACCTGGCCAGAGCGCCGGGGGCTTGGGGATCCAGAGTTTGGAACTGACGCCGTATAGATTCGTGACGGTGCCTGCGGAATCGACCACTTTGACACGGTTGTTGCCGTAGTCGGCCACGATCAGCATATTGTTGCCCGCCCTGGCCAGACCCATGGGCTGGCTGAACTTGGCGTAAGCTTTGGTGACTGGATGGTTGGGGGTGGTCTCCCAGATGTTGGTATTGTCGCCCGCGCCATTGAAGCCGGTGAGGATCGAGATAGCGCCGTTGGTCGGATTGATGAGGTAAATACCGTTGAGGCCGGAGTCGCAGGCGGCAATCATCCCGTTATCCATGACGACGAGGCCCTGGAGGTTGGCGCCGGCGTTGGGGACAGTGGCAACGGTGGTTTTGAGGCCGTTGGGGGTGATCCGAATCAAGTCAGTGCCGGCGCTCACGTACGCATTGTTTGCGGAATCCAGCGTGATGGCGTTGGCATTTGTAAGCGCGACGGCAAGTGTGGCGAGGAGGTCGCCGTAATAATAGTCGAACACCACCACCGTGCCGTTTTTGCCGTTGCCGCGATTAAGGACATAGACGTTATCCTCAGCGTCCAAGGCCACGCCGACCGGGTTGGTGATCGTGCCCGAAGTGAAGCCGGCAATAGGAGCGAACGTGTAGGTGAGGTTGTAATGGGTCGAGGACGAAAGCAAATCAACCACGCGAATCTTATTGTTGTCCCGGTCGGCGACAAACAGATACTGCCCGCTGCTTTCCAGCGCGAGGCCGATGGGCGTGTGAAATTGCGCGTCTGTGGAATTGGCCGGATTGCCTTCGCGCGAGCCGTAGAACACGGAGGCGTTGGCAGGCCCCCCGCCGCACACGCTCCCAACCTGCACGCCATTTTTCACTCCGGCTCTGAGATTCGCGGGAGCCAGCAGCACCAGTAGCGCTGCCGCGCAAGCGGTTCCGCAAGCCCCCAGGCCCGGGAATGCTTGTCTGGAAGCCCGCCCGAGGCGGTTGGGAAAGTTGGCTTTCATAGCGTGCGAAGTGGTATCATTGCGCACCCGCAGTTAAGGCTGGGTTCCGCTGCTGTCTGAAGCTTTGGGTGAAGACGGTTTGCTCCACTCGATGGGTTTGCCGCTGTCCCAGGCTGACCAGTCGCGCTCGATGGTGTCCTTGACCGGCACCTTTGTCTTCAGGTAGTTGCTCGTGGTGGCCTGGAAATCCTCCTCCTCCACGATGGTCGGAGTCAGGAAGACGATCATGTTGGACTTTGTGCGTGACTTGGTGTCGTTGCGGAAGAGCAATCCGATGTACGGGATGTCGCCCAGGAGGGGAACCTTGATATTCCCCTTGCTGATCTCGTCCTGGATGAGGCCGCCCATGACCAGGGTGTTGCCGCTGGGGATCAGGACGCTAGTCGTGATCTCGCGAGTATAAAAGGAGTACACCGCGTTGTTGACGCCACCCACGACGCTGGGGACAAGATTCCCCAACCGAACCACCCTCGGGTCAACCTGCAGTCTGACGTAGTTGTTGGCGGAGATGCGGGGGGTAACCCTGAGCGCTACCGTCAGGTTTGAATAACTGATGGACGAACCACCGGTCGTGTTGGCTGTGCCCGCGGTGGTGTTGACAATGGGGAACAGCGTGCCGACCTCGATGGTGGCAGTTTCGTTGTCCAGAGTGACCGTGCGAGGGGTGGAGATCACCCTGGTCTCGGCGTAGGTATTCAGGAACGACACCACGGCCTTCACGCCGTCCGCGTTGAGGAAAAAGGTGCTTGGACTAAAGCCCCTGGCACTATCCAGCGCCAACCCGCCGTTGCCGCCGAACACGGAGTTCACAACGCTGTTGACCGCTGAACTGAGGCCTGAACTGGCTACTGCATTGGCCACCGAACTGGCGCCTGAACTGGTGCCTGAACTCGAGCTTAAACTGGACGCTGAATCGGGTGTGGTGGTGGTGGTGGTGGTGGCTCCGCCGGGCCACGTTGTGGTGGTGGTGGTGGGGGTTCCGGGCGAGGTGATCAGATTCTGGCTCGAGTTCTGGCTCGAGTTCTGGCGCGAATTATTGCCGGAGTTCAGGCTCGAGTTATTGCCAGAGTTCTCGCTGGAGCTGGAACTGGACAAGATGCCATTGCCGAAGGTGATTTTCTGCGCTTTAAGAGTTCCGGACCAGTCAACGCCTTTTGTCGTTGACGGGTTCACGATAGTTTCCAGCATGCGACATTCGATGAGCACTTGCTTGGTTTTGGTGTCCAAGCTCAGAATCAGCTCGTCCACCATGACAAGTTCCTTTTCCGTCGCGACCACCACCAACTGGCTGCTCCGGTAGTCGGGCATGACTTTGCTGCGTTTGTCGATGGTCCCTTGCACAGTGGTTACGATGTTGGAAGGGCTGGCAAACTTAAGCTGATAGATCTTGGTAACGAGCGGCTCGAGCGCCAATGGATCTTTGGCGGTAACTCGCGCGATCTTGGTCTTGGGGTCTTCGGCTAATTGCAAGCTGTGGTTATTGAGGAGGGCATTGAGCGCTTGCTCGGCAGTGATGTTCTCCCAGCGGATGGATACCGAAGGCTGAGGCACCGGTTTTCCGTCGGTGCCGGGCTGGCCAAAGCCGATCTTCGGATCGAGCATGTAGTTCACCCCAGCCTGGCGCGCGAGATTTTTGATCGCGTCCGTCAGCGGCACCTCGTCCATGATGATGAGCGGAATAGTCGCGCCGGCTTGGAGAGCAAGGACGGATTTTGCGGCGTCCGCAGCCGGGGCATCGGTCGGGGTGGCTGGCGTGACGGGCGCGGGAGGTTCACTGGCGGTGGAGTTCGTTTGCGCCAAGGTGGTCAAGGTGCAGGCGACCAGCCCAACGAGAGTGAGGATGCAAACATTAAGTTTCATTTGTTGCAATTTGTTCTGTCACTGGCCTGACGCCGACATAGTGTTGCATCTCATCTGTGGCTGCCTTAAGCAGTCGTGGTGCCAACATGCCAGGCTCGGCCATTTTCCCCCTCGAATCCAGGAAAGTGACCACTCCGCGAATTGGTTGTCCATCATTAAGACAAACCGGGAGGGGCTTCGCACGGCGGATTCAAGAACCCAGACATTTGTAGCCGTTGACGGTAGTCGGCGCACTTTTCCTCGATTATCGGAGTGTTAGCGCCGACTGCCGTCGGCGGCTACGGTTTCTTGAATCCGCCCTTGGGGCTTGGCAGGTCCGCAGCAAGGGACCGTGAGTGGTGGGCGATCTGCCGGACTTGTATCTATTCAGTCGGGGCGGTGAGAAAGGAACCGCAGAGAGGGGATGAGCGCAGCGCGACAAAGCCGCAGCCGAGCCGCGCAAAGCGTAGGGAGTGCGATCAGATGCCAGGGCGCAGACGCAGCACGCGCTGCTCGCCGCCGACCTGAACCAGGACACAATCATCCTTGATTTCGAGACAGCGAACGCGCGTACGGCCTGTTTTCGTTATGACATCCCCTTCTTCGCCGGCTTCAAAGGTCTGGTTGTTGATGATGGCGAAGCGGTGGCCCGGCACCCCCGACAACGCTTTGAGCTGCAGGTTCTCAATGACGGGGACGACCGGGGGTCGATTGGTTGACTTAACCACCAGGTGAGCGAACATGCGTGTGGAGAGTGGATAAAATGGGTCTTTGCCTTCCCGATCCGTGGTCGGGAGGTTGAAGACCGACTTGGGGATCTCAGTCTCCACCCGGGTCGCGCTGGTTGCGGCTGGCGGGGGGGCTGGGGACTTGGCTGGCGTATTGGTTCGGAACTCTGCGGCGCAGGCGGCGAAAGCCAGGCTGAACAGGGTGCCAGCGAACCGAAGCGTCCAGGCGCGGAGTTGAGGGGATGAGGTTTGCATAAGGCGCATCTGATGGTTCAAGGCGCATTGACTCTGACCAGGGTGACAATGTCCATTTTGAACGACAGAGTTTCCGGCTGACTGGTCACGGAAGAAGCGTTGGCATCGAGGCTCAGGTTCACAAGGCGGGTGTGCGGGAATTGATTTTCGAAGTCAGCAAGGAACTTTCCGAGATCGTGAAAGTGAGCGAGGCCTGCAACGGTCAGTGTCGCCTGCTTGTAGGGAAAAGTGGGGAACAGATTGACGTCGGTGGAGGGGCCAAGTTGGCTGAATTGCGGAATTTCAACCTTGTAGGCAGCCTTAAACCCTCGCAGCGAATTGATCACCCAGCTATAAAGGTCTCCGGACGCAATGTCAGTTTCCACTCTCTCGAGAGTGTTCTTAACCTCGTCCAGCTCGGCATGGATGAGGTTCGCCCGGTGGAGAGTATCGAGCACGAGCTGGAGCTTCTTGGCGGCGGCGGCCTTGTCCTGCCCGAGTCGAGCGATGCTCTCGGTCTGTCGTCGGATCAGGCCAAAGTAGAGTCCCGAGACTGCTAGCAGAGTGAACACGACAACGAGAATGAGGTGATTAAGCTTCTCTTTGGAAGGTTTACGGTAGTTCATCGCGTTTTCTCCGGGTAGCGGCATTCGAGGGTAAATATGGCGCTCCGTTTGCCGGTGAGCGGGGAGGTTTGAGGCGGGGCAAGGTTTCGGAGGCTGATGGCGTTGGTTTTAACAAGCACCTGTTTGAAGTAAGGGTTGCTGGCGAGCGCGTCCTTGTACTTGTTCAACTGGTCGCCGGGGTTGGCCGAGGAGTCAGCGCCTTCAAGCGTGAGCAGTATCCGCTCCGTCTGAGTGGCGGGTTTGCCCGGGATAAAGACCTTGGCGTCGTTGGTGCGCGACTTGGTCCCCTCGATGCGGATATAAGTCTGATCGACGCTAAAGCGCATCAACTGAATGTCGTCCACCGTGCTGTGTTGGAGGGCCTCAAGGAGGGTGCCCTGAAGCAGGCGATTGGCGGACAAGCGCTGGAGTTCCTGGAGCTTGTGTTTGATGTCGGCGATCTTGTTCTGATCGTCGAGCACAGCCCTGTAGTCGTTGGTGTGCGATTTAATCTGGCTCTGCAAGCTGCTGACATCGCCATTAATGAGAATGGCCTTGAGCTGGAGCGAGCTGCTCCACACAAGGATTACGACAATGATCAGGACGGCCGCCCAGATGGCGCGCTTGACCGGGTCACGACGCCGAGCAGCCTCGGCGGCCTGCGCTTCGGCGAGTAGATTAAGGCGAATTGGCATAGGTCGAACGCGAAATCAGAGGACAGCGAGCGCGGCGCCCAAGGCGACGGTCAGTTGGGGACCGACCTCCTCGATTTCAGCGGTCTGCTGGGGCGACAATTGCATTTCCAGAAACGATGTCGGGTTGAAACGCTTGCAATCCACCATCAATTCCTGCCGGAGCTTTTCGACGATGAAGTCCCCACAAGCGGAACCACCGGTGAGCAGAACCTGCGTAACGGGGCGGTCGTTCTGGTGTTCGAAAAAGTCGAGCGATGCCCGCAGCTCGCGGCCAATCGGGGCGAAGAGGGTTTCGAGATGGGTCTGGACCTCGGATGCCATGCCGATTTTGATCCCCTCAGCCTCCGCGTAACTGATGTTGAGGACCTCGGCCAGGCCATTGGTGATTTTGTCGCCGCCGATACCCACCACGCGGCTGAGGACCAACTCGCCTTCCACAACCACGCAAATCGACGAACTCCTGAATCCGACATCCACCAGCGCAACGGCCTCTTTCTGAAACAGTTCCGGCATTCCCCGCTCGAAAGCATTGACTGGGCCAATCAATCCAGGGAAGATGCAGTCAAGGATCAGACCGGCGCCTTTGACCCCCTGCACCATGTCATCGATGAATTGTTTGCGAGCAGCGGCGACGAGGACTTTCTGTTTTTGTGCCCCCCCCGAATCCTTGGGCTTGTCGGCCGGGACGGATTGCGGCGTTCGGGTGCTGATCTGGCAATCGAAGATGTGCCCGGGCAGGTCCTGTTGCAGATAGGCTTTAGAATTGAGCTTGAGGATCTGGCGCATGTCGTGGAGAGGCATTCGGGGGATATCCGCGTGACGAACCTGGACATCGTTGACTCCCGCGCTGAGGGAAACATATTTGGTCGTGGGCCGGAGTACCTGGGTGAGGGCCTTGAGGTGCTCGGTGAGCAGATCCGGGGCCAGGGTCTTTTCGTAAATCGGAGCGTCAAGGACGGCAAACCCGCAGAGGGCGAAACCTTGGGCGCGGCGCTGAAGGCTGACCGCCTTGGTGGTCCGGGTGCCCAGATCGACGGCCATCACCTGGTCGCGTTTCCGGCTGATTACATTGTCAAAAAATGGCAGACCCATGCTTGTCTCTTTATACACTTCGGAATTTCGCCGTCAACCGCGCGTCTCGTCAACGTCCCTCAAAGCCTGGGCGAAGCGGCACTGCTCGCCAGGTCTTCTGGTTAAGGGACGTCTTGCTCCCCTCGCCACAACTCGCCTCTGCGGAGGCTAAGGTAAGCACATCCAAGACCAAAACCGGATTAGATGACGAGTCGGCTCCTCCTGGCCCTCGCAGACGCTGGCTCAGATTGTGCTATCTCAAGGCGGTTGAGTTGTCATGCGCTGCCGCATGGCGACCAGCCAAGACAGATGAGAATGAGAATTACAGATGAGAACGGTCACATAATGGGGGTAAAGGTGAACGTCTTGGTTTGCCCGGATGAACCGTTTGATAAGACCTCCGACATCCTCGGGGTGACTGCGATCTGGGGTTTTATGGCAATGGTGTCCAATATTCAGACATAAACGAAAACAAATGAAACTCTGCCCCGTCGATAAGCCCGAGAACGCCATGACCCTGGTGGATGTCGTTATGGCCGTTGCAGTCCTTGGCATCATGGCTGGCGGCTTATTCGGCTCCTTCCGCTACGGATTCCTCACGATCCAGTGCGTGCGGGAAAACCAGCGGGCAACCCAAATCCTGCTGGAAAAGGCGGAAACTATCCGCCTCTACAACTGGGACCAGGTGAACTCGAACGGTTTCATTCCCGCCACCTTCACCAATGTTTATGACCCGCAAGCCGTTTCGGGCGCTCAGGGGGCGACCTTCACCGGAACACTGGCGGTCGCGACCTGCGCGGGCACCAGCTACAGCACCAACATGCGCCAACTCACCGTAGCCATCAGTTGGTCCACCCGGGACATCCCGCACACGCGCACTTTAACCACCTACATCGCCAAGGACGGAATGCAAAACTATGTCTATTAGACCCACCCAAAGAAGCCGCAGTGCCTGGACCCTGGTCGAGATTATGGTGGCGGTAGCCGTCTTCTCCATCGTCGGGCTGGTTCTGATGGGCACTTATCTTTTCAGCGTCAAAACCATGGCATCTATGTATAACTACGCCCTGCTCGATCAATCCAACCGTCAGGCAATGGACCAACTCACCCGCGAAATCCGCCAGGCCAGGAAAGTCCTCAACTACACCACCAACAGCATCACCATCCTGACTGCTGACGAGAACAATGCCACGAACACCGTCACCTACTCCTTCAGCCCGAATGCCCAGAAAATGATCCGCACATCGACGGACGGAACCTCGAAGGCCATCTTAAACAACTGCAGCCTGCTCAGTTTCCAGCTTTTCAAGCGCTGCCCCAGCAACTCGATCTTCGGCAGCTTTCCGGTGGCCACCAACGACTGGATGAATACGGTCAAAGTCCTCCAGTTGACATGGAAAACCTCGATAATCCTGTCCACCGGCATCGTCAACAGCGAGAATATCCAGACCGCCCGCATCGTCATCCGTAACCAACAAGATCCCAGTTCTTAGCAAGCTTATGAAAATTCATCTATCCAGAACCCTCAGCCAAATGGCGAGCGCCCTGATGATCGTGATGATCCTCGGCGGCATCCTCTGCGTATTCGTGCTCTACTACCTCGCGCTTGTCCAGCAGCAGAATACCCTCAGCGTCCGGTCCCAAGCCTGGAACATCGCCATCGCCGTCACCGAAGCCGGCATCGAAGACGCGATGCAGCAACTCAACTCGTCCAACGCCACCCCGTCGGCCAGCGACGGCTGGGCGGCCAACGGCGCCGTCTATACGCGCACCAATACGCTGCCCGACGGGAATTGGTACAGCGTTACCCTCGACCTTACCTCCACTAATATTCCTGTGATTACCTCCCGCGCCTTCATAGTTCTGCCGCTGCTCGCGGCCGCTCCGTCCGAGCCCTTCTACGCCGCCATCGGCGCTCCGAGCTCCTCTACGGCCTTCGTGAGCCGTGCGGTGCGAGTGACCTGTGGCAAGAACCCAAGCAGCCTGTTCACCGCGGCTATGGTCTCCAAGCACGCGATTGACCTGAAGGGCAATGGCGTTTTGGCCGACAGCTACGACTCGTCGGATCCCGCCAAGAGCACCAATGGCAAGTACGACCCCAGCAAATACGTGGGCGACCGCGGGGACGTGGCCACGTGCGATTCTCTCACCGTCGGCGTCCAAAACGCGAATATCTATGGGTACCTGCATACCGGTCCAAGCGGCGGCTACTCGATGGGACCCCAGGGCGGCGTCGGCACACACGCCTGGCAGAACGCCAATGGAGGTGGCCTGCAGTCGGGCTATTTCCTCCAGGACGCCAATTTCACGTTTCCCGACACCACGATCCCTAATACCACCGGCTACCTGACGCCCCAGCCTGGCGACATCGTCGTCACGATCTACCCCGTCACCAGCAACACCACGACCAAGGCCACCCTCCCTTCCCCGCTGCCTTGGGGAACGATAACCACCAATATGTCGTCGTTCACCACATCACCCACTTGCCCGAGCCCGACTCCGCCGGGTTTGACGATCAACACGAACTGGGTCAACAACAGCTCGACCCTGCCAAGTCCGGTGCCCGCCGGAACCGTGACCAACGCATCGATCCCTCACATTAGTTCATCCTTGCCAAGCCCGATCCCGGATGGAATACAAACTAATACAACCCTCGTCACTAGCCATGATTCTCCGGACGCGGGGACGTACGTGGGCACCGTCCAATACTCGCACCCATGGTATTCTTACTATCATCTCACTGGTTATAGCTGGAATACCTACACTTACAACTATCCGGGGACTTACACTTACACCTACCCTACGGTTATCAACTACACGTACAACCTCTACCAAACCAACAGCATCGTGGTGACCAACCATTACGACAACGTGCTCTATGCCAACACCAAGTACGCCTCCACCGCCTTGAACGGGAGCACCATCGTCCTCGGCCCCAATGTAACGCTGGTGCTACCCAACGGCCTGAGCGGGGCGGAGAATCTCCTCTTCAATTACACCGACAATAGCAACCCGGGGCTGACGGTTTATGCCGGTGGCACGTCGGCCTCGATCAGCGGCAATCAATACATCAACCCCTCCGGCTTCGCGGGCAGCCTGATTATCTATTGCGCCCCCACGGTGACTTCCTTCACGCTGAATGGCAACGGGCAGTTTACCGGGGTGCTGGTCGCCCCCAACGCCAATCTGGCGATGCATGGCGGCGGCAACAGCGAAGAGGACTTCTGCGGCTCGCTCATGGTCAATTCCGTAGGGCTCAACGGCCATTTCAAATTCCATTGGGACGAGGCCTTGGGCCGCATGAAATCCGACAACGGCGCTCGATACCTGGTCACCTCCTGGAACGAGATTCCGTGAGGCGGCAGCGAATCTTCTGAGATACCTGCCGCCGCGTCTGGACGAACACCAGCAATTCTCATTATTGGCACCTGCGCCTGGTTCGGAGTCCGCGTTTTAGCGTGTTTGCGGCCTCGGACACCCTAAAGGGTGGACACCAAACCTCCCAGACCAGCCAAAATGAGACGGCTGGACGAACACACTCTGACCGTCTGCCGCGTGTTATCAGCTCGGGCCTACTGTGGCTTGGCTGTCAACCCGCTCTGCTGGATGGCGTTCTTGAAGCGAGCCGTCTCGAGCATTTCAATCTTGATGGAGATTGAATCCAACGGATCCTCCACCGAGAAAAGCAGGTTGCCGGTCATGTGAACGGTCGTAACTCTGGACTCGACCTCGACGAACAGAATATGATCGCTGTTGATAACGATTTCTCCGCCTTTGTTGATTCGGTTCAGCTTTATCATTGGCATAACGCGCCGCATTCTGCCAGACGGCCGGCGGTTCTCAAGCCTCTTTAGCGGTCAGTTGAGGGAAGCGTTTGGCGCGAAGCTGAAACTCATCGAGAAACGCTTGCAGCAGCGCCGAGATTTTCCCCCGCCACATCACCCCCAAAACGACGGGATCGAATTTCGGCAGCGGCACCGGCCGAATCTGAGGCGAAAGCTTGGCCTTGGGCACTTGCACCGAAACCCCGATGCCGAACCCGCCGGCGACGTATGCCTCGATCAAGTCGATCGAGCTGACCTCAATGCTGGGAAACCAATCCACACCCAGATGACCCAGTCCCCGCTGAAAACTCTTGCAGATGGCCTCAGCGTCCGGCAGGCAGATCAGCGGTTCCTCGATTCTGTCCTGCTGCCAGAGCTGGTCGGCAGAGGTGACGCGGCTGTCTTCTTTGACGAGCAATACCAGGGGCAGCTCGATCAGAGCCAACGAATGAAGGCCGGAAGCGGGCTTCTTCTCGATGGCAGTTACCGCCAAGTCCAGCTCCTCTTTCAGCAATAGACTCTCGAATTCCATCGGATAGCCCTGGCGCAGGACAATCTTCAGATTCGGGAACCGCTTGCGCACGTTTTGAAATACCTCCGGCAAATGGTCGCGCAACACCATGGTCGCCGCGCCGATGCGGATTTGTCGCGCCTTGCCGCCTTGCAGCTCGCTGGCCACGGCATCCAAATTGGCGAAGAACGGTTCGATGAAGTGATACAGCGTCTCGCCCGCCGGCGTCAGCGCGAACGGCCGCCGCTGGAACAGCGTAACGCCCAGATACCCCTCCAACTGCGCCACCTGGCCGCTCACCGCCGGCTGCTGAATGCCATAGGGAATATTGCGCACGGCCTCGGTGATCCCACCGTGGCGCGCGACGTAGTAAAACAGTTCCAGGTGATGAATGTTCATGTTCCGTCAGGTTCTGCTGTCAGCCCATCTTCCCACATCACCTTAAACCATGGCAAGCTCAGTTGCCAATGGCCGCCGGCCGCAGGAGGACGCGATAAAAGCGTTGGTTGTTCATGCCGATGTCGTCGGTGAACGAACGGCAATTCTCTTTATGGCCCTGTCAATCCTCGGCGGGTGGCCGTGAAAGAGGTTCTCGACCATGACGAAGCCCGTTCCCATCCGTGTCATCCTGTCATCCGTGGTTTCTGAACTGCCGGCTTTAGGTTAAACGCTTTCTATATATCGTTCCGCATATACTTCTTCGGGACCTGCTTCGGACTGTAGTCCGTACGCTGGGGCGCACGGCTCTCAGGCCAAAGGCCTGATTCATACCAGCCCGGGCAACGCCCTGGGTTCATCGTCCAATAGGTATTCTGTCCGCTTCGGGGTTGACTGATCTCCGGGAGCGGACAAGAATGTCCGCGCTCCAATTACGCAGGGTGGTGGTTTTGGAAAACTCTGCGATGCGCACTTGAGAAGCTGATCGCCAATTCGAGCCTTGCCAACGGCAACTCTTGGGGTTAGAGTTTTGGACCATGACAGCGCTGCTTGAGTTGCCTGGATTTCGCGAGCGTGTGCATCCGATGGCTGTGGAAACTTATCACCGACTCGGCCAGATGGGTGTTTTGTCGGAAAAGGTGGAGTTGCTGCGTGGCATCGTTGTGACCAAGATGTCTAAATCCCCCCTCCACGAATTGGTATGCCAAAAGCTGATGAAACTTCTCCTGACCCAGGTGCCCGATGGTTTTGAAGTGCGGCGCGAGGGACCACTGACGCTGCGAAAAACAACACTCGGCGAGAACGACCCGCTGCAGTGTGCCCAGTTCCCGGGTGTGAAGTTCGCCCTCGCCGCGATCTTCCCGTCGCGCCGGCTTCCAACGCGGATTGGAAGCCGAGTTTATGACTGACATAATCGGAATCAGTCGCTTGACGCTCGCGCTGGTGCTGATACTAGCTTGCCGGTTTGGCGCTGCGGCAGACATATTCGACGCCGTCCGCTCGGGCGACGTTGAAAAAGTCAAAACGTTGCTCCAGGCGGACTCGAAGCTGACCGCGGCACGGACCGTGGACGGCAACACGCCATTACACCTGGCGGCCCTGGAGGGACACGCCGCGGTGGCTAAGTCACTGCTGGATAGCCAAGCCCAGGTTAACGCTCGCGGACTGCGTGAGGAAACGCCCCTCCACATGGCGATGTACGACGGACACCGCGAGATGGCTGAGCTGTTGCTGGCCAACCAGGCTGACGTCAATGCCCAAAGCGCCAATGGCGAGACTCCCCTGCATCTCGCGGCACGCAAAGGACACCGCGAACTGGTCGAGTTGTTGCTGGACCACCATGCCGAGGTCAACGCCAGGGATCGACAGGACGCCACCCCGCTCCAGTATGCCGCCGCAGCCGGACACCTGGAGGTGGTCCAGGCGCTGCTCGCTAATAATGCCGATCCCAGCGCACGCGACAAATCCGACCGCACGCCTAAGACCCTTGCCGCCGAAAACGGCCACTGGAACGTCGTGGAACTCCTGACCCCGCGCGTCGGTAATTTCGGCGACCTGCAGCGATTTGATTTTGAGGGTGCCAAGACGTTCTCCGTCCAGACCCTGCGCCGGGCACTAAAAGACACTTCAGACTTTTTTGAGGTATCCCACCCGCTGGCTCCACAGGGTGCCTACCTGGAAGCCATCGAGCGGAAATTACAAATTGGCTGCCAGCATCATGGTTTTCTCGACGCGCAAATTTCCGTCCATTCGGATGCCAAAACCGGCCGCATCCTGGTGAAGCTGACCGAAGGGCCGCGTTACGTTTGCGGAGCACTCAAGGTGACTGGCACCCGGAAAATGCCACCCACCGCGATCGTGGATCGGCTGACAGTCTCACGGGCGCTCACTCAGTCAGCCCAGCAGGCCTTCGATTTTAACGATAAGGCCCCAACCACCCGCCCGCTGAAGGAGTCAGGGCCGGATGTGTCCGAACAAACCGATGCCTTCTGGGTCAAGGGCGCGCCCGCCCCTGGCTCCCAGGTTGACCTGCGGCAAATCAAAGCCCTGGTCACCGACGCGATGAGGGAGCGTGGCTTCCTTTTCCCAAAGGCTACCGTCCTGGTCGTGCCGGATAAAGCCGCAGGAACAGCCGAGCTGCGCGTGGAAGTTCTCGAAGAAGGACCGCTGGGAGTCATCGACCGCATTGAGGTTGTCGGCAACAAGAAAAACCGATCTGAAGCGGTGTTGCGATACCTGGACTTGAAGGCGGGAATGGCGTTGACCGGTCAACTGGTTTCCACCGTTGAGGATCGGTTGTGGCGGGCGGCCAGATTCCTGGATTACAAGGTCAGCCTCGGCTCGCCGGATAGCACCGGACGGGTGCCGCTCCAAATCCATCTGGTCGAATATGATCAAGCGCCGGGGCTGGAAGAGAACTTCTCCCCGGCGGAACAAGCAATGCTCAACCTGCGGCAATGGCTCTCGAAGCTGGACCAGAGCCGCGAAGACCTTGTTGTCCGACTCTCCGGCCTTCCCAATCAGTCTTCTGAATTTGAGTTTGTTCTCTCGCCGGTGGGCGGCCTGGCTTTGCGGCAATCCGATACCAGCCGAAAACTCCCCTCCTCCATCGAATACGGCGCAGTTCTCCGGGCCAACCTCGCAGGGGCTTATTCGCGAGCCAGCGGCCGCAAATTGCGCCTGGCGTGCCCCACGCAGCAGCTCAAAGCGTTCGTCATCGTTACGCCCACATCGGCCGGCACCAACGAAAGTCCGTTCGATGTGTCGATGGGTGCCGGATTCAGTCAGCCGGCACAAGGGGTGTCTGCGCCGCCGCCTTACTCGTTCGCACTTTCACTCCCCCCGGTGGCGTGTGTCGGACTTGCCCACCGGCTCAACTTCACCGACCGATTCGATGGAGACCTGCTGGTGCGCAGCAACGCCACCACGCTCTTAAAGCTCGACGCCAAAACTGGCCGGATCAATGAGTTCCGTTTGACCAACAAGGAAAAGGGCATAACGGCTGAGGCAGCTTTCGAAGTGGGTGCTTTGGATCGCGCGGTCAACCGGATCGAAGAGGATTCCGCCAACCTGCCCAACGCTTACAACACCAATGCTCCGTTCAGTTCCGTCGTAGCTTTCCTGACCGAGGAGGTGTTGGCTTCACATTACCTGGAATCATTCCTCCGGACCAGTGCTTCATCCAATGCCTTCGCGCGCCTTCCCGCCTTGGTGCATCAATTGAACCTGGCCACCATCCTCTCTCCGTTGGACCAATTCCTCAGCCAGCAAAACCCACTGCCAAAAGACGACGGAGACTTCTCGATACCCGAGGACATTGAATCGGCTGCGACCGCAAACGGCTTCATGGCCCTGTTCGGAAATTGGCTCCTGCAGCACAGCGATGAACTGGTTGCCGTCCGTTCCTGGCTCTGGACATTAATGCGCGAAGCCGGGCTGATCGTCCAGCAGAAAGCCCGATACACCGACCAGGCGCTGAACGAAATCTACGAATCCAGCGAGACCGGTCCGCTCGGCTATTGGGCGACTGCCACGTTGCTGGACAAGATGCAGTCGCCGCTGGCGAAAAAGTTTGCCGCCCGCGGCCTCGAGCGGCTTTCGGCCGAGGACTTCCGGCGCGACTGCCGATTGTTCCTCACCGGTGATTCCGTGCTCAGCCGATGCTTCCAGAAACTGGCTGTCGCCCTGCCGGGCCTGGATGACGAGGAACTGGCCTCGTTGGTAGCCCCGCACTCACCTGCCCGCGCCGGACTCATCCGGCAATGCTCCCAAAAACTGCGAGCGGCCAAAGATCAACCGGTTTTCGATGTGATCGTTCCGGCATTGGACTCGTACTGGCAGACCGAGTTGAGGGACCAGGTGGCCGCTGCCCTCAGGGAGCAGGTCATTGACCCGGTGGCCGTCTATAACAAGGCCCTCACAATGTACCAGAGCGAAGGTATCTCGCAGGACTACACTCAGGCAGCGAAGCTGTTCCAGCAAGCAGCAGAGGGAGGTCACGCGGGCGCGCAATACTACCTGGCAGTACTCTATGAGAAGGGGACCGGCGTTCCCAGGGATTTCTCCATAGCCGTGAAATGGTATCGCGAGTCAGCGATGAAAGGCTGCGTCGAAGCCGCCATGGCGTTGGGCAACCTGTACATCGACGGTTTCCATGTGAGCCAGAATCACCTCGAGGCATTCGTCTGGTACAGCGTGGCTGCCGCGCAAGGTCACAAGGTGGCTCCCGTGCTCCGTGACAGTCTCAAGCGCCGGTTGTCGGCGACGCAACTGGCGGAGGGTGAAAAACAAGTTGCCGCTATGCTCGCCCGATAGCCACCCGGCACCGGTCAAACCAGGCCATTGTCCTCGGGCAAAAATGATGGAATGTGATGACTGAACGGCGCGCCCCCAAGGACTCACATTTCGCGTGCAACGGCTGTCTGGTGACCCCAAATAATGCTCTTGAGACTTATTCCTGAGTCTTGATCTGCCCCGCTACTGCCGTTCGTATTCGCCCTTGTTCACGCGCTTGAGCACGGTGAAGCAGGCCTTCTTGGCATCCGAAATCGATAGAGCCTTGGGTGAGTTAAACGTGGACCACACCTTCCGAACGGGCTTCTTGCAGGCCGGGCATTTCGTCAACGGCGCCGCGGAAAGCGGCCGGCGCAATGTAAACTTGCCGCCGCAAGCTTTGCAGTCGCCCTCGCACAATTCGTATTCGTATAAAGGCATGATCGTCAGTCGCCACATCAACGTCCGCATTCCAAAACCAAAAGTCAAGAATTGGCGCGCCAGCACTGCAGCCGAATAGGCGCTTGACCCTGACGCCGGCGGCTGTCTTCATAATGCGCTATGAGCAAGATATGCATGGTGACCGGCTCGTCCGGCTTGATTGGTTCGGAGGTTGCAGCCTTCTTCCACGCGCGTGGCTTTGCCGTCCACGGCGTGGACAATAACCAGCGCGAGACATTTTTCGGACCCCAAGGCAATACCCGATGGAACCAGGAGCGGCTGCGCCGCACACTGCCCGGCTTCACACATCACGAGCTGGACATTCGGGATCGGGCGGCTGCCCTGAACCTTATCCAAACTCTGAAGCCTGCGGTCATCATCCACACCGCGGCTCAGCCATCCCACGACCTGGCGGCCAGCATTCCCTTCGACGATTTTGACGTGAATGCGGTGGGCACCCTGAATCTGCTCGAAGCCGCCCGGCGCGCCTGCCCGGAGGCCCCGTTCGTTCACATGTCCACAAACAAGGTCTATGGCGACCGGCCTAACACGATCGCCCTCGAGGAACTGGACGGGCGCTGGGATTACGCGGATCCGCAGTTCGCGCACGGCATTCCGGAGACCTTCTCCATCGATCAATCGAAGCACTCCCTTTTCGGCGCTTCAAAGGTCGCCGCCGACGTGATGGTGCAGGAATATGGCCGCTATTTCGGTCTGCCCACGTGTTGCCTGCGCGGGGGCTGCCTTACCGGCCCGAACCATTGCGGCGTGGAGCTGCATGGGTTCCTGAGCTACCTGCTGAAGTGCAACCTCGATGGCCGCGAGTACAAGATCTATGGTTACAAAGGCAAACAGGTTCGCGACAACATCCATTCGGCGGATGTGGCCAGTTTCATGTTCGAGTTCTGCCAGGCACCCCGTTCAGGTGAAGTATATAATCTCGGCGGGGGCAAGGGAAACTCGTGCTCCATCCTCGAAGCCTTTGACATGGCGCACGCTTGCACCGGCAAGAAGCAAATCCACACCTACCTGGACCAGGCCCGCAGCGGCGACCATATTTGTTACTACAGCGACCTGCGCAAGATGCAGGCCCACTACCCGAACTGGCAACTGACCCGCACCTTGCCACAGATCTTCGAGGAAATCACCGCCTCCTGGCGAGAACGGTTGCTGACAAAGTGAATGAACCCGCAGGACATTAGTTATCAGTCATCGGTTATCAGTGATCAGTCATCAGTCGCTCCGGTTGCGGCTTCGCCGCTCCTCCTCTCATGCGTATCTTAATCACTGGCGTTTGCGGTTTTGTCGGCAGCACGCTCGCCCGCGGCCTGCGGGAAGGCTGGCCGGATTGGGAAATTGTAGGGCTCGATAGTCTCGTCCGAGCCGGCAGCGAGAGGAATCGCCAACTGTTGCGCGAGCGGAGCGTGAGGCTTTATCACGGAGATGTCCGCAATCCCAGCGACCTCGAGGCTCTGCCGCGCTGCGACTGGATTATCGAGGCGGCCGCCAACCCGAGTGTGCTCGCCGGTGTGGATGGGAAAACCAGCAGCCGCCAGTTGATCGAGCACAATCTTGTTGGCACGATTAACGTGTTGGAGCTGGTGAAGGGCTGGCGATGTGGATTCATCATTCTGAGCACCAGCCGGGTCTATTCAATACAGGCGCTCGCGGCGCTGCCCGTGGAGACCGAGGGCGACCGGTTCGTGCCGCGAGCCGATGCGCAGGTCTCGGGTTTCAGCGCCCAGGGCGTTGCGGAAGGCTTTTCGACCGAACCCCCTTTGTCCCTTTACGGCGTCTCCAAGCGAGCGTCCGAGCTCCTGGCGTGCGAGTATGCGGATAGTTTTGATCTGCCCGTGTCGGTCCTGCGCTGCGGCGTGCTGGCGGGCGCCGGGCAGTTCGGCAAAATCGACCAGGGCATCTTTTCCTATTGGATTCACGCCTGCTGCCGTCGGCGTCCGCTGAGGTATATTGGCTTCGACGGCACCGGCCGCCAGGTCCGCGATTGCCTGCACGCGCGCGACCTGCTGCCGCTGATCGCGCAACAAATGACCAAGCCCCGCCCGGATGCACCCCGCGTCCTGAACGTCAGCGGCGGTTTGGGCCAAAGCGCCTCGTTGCGCCAGTTGAGCGCCTGGTGCGCGGAGCGATTCGGGTCGCATACGATTGCTGCCGAGGCCAAGACCAGGCCCTTTGATGTCCCCTGGCTGGTCCTGGATTCAAGCCGGGCTGCCCAAGTCTGGGACTGGCAGCCTCAGACGCCCCTCGAAGCAATTTGGACTGAAATTGCCGAGCACGCGGAAAAGAACCCCGAATGGCTGGACGCGACGGCGGACGCATGAATCATGGGCGATAAAGACGCGCGCCAGGACGTTTAGATTTATGTGTTCCACCTCCGCCAACACCCCTTGGACGAGCCGCCGCCGGCTGCTCACCGCGCTTTCAGGCGGGACGCCGGATCGGGTGCCGATCAACACCTACGAACTGGCGGGGCGCAACAGCCTGGATTGGTATAACCAGCAGGCGAGCTACTGCGGTCTGATGGACTACATCCGCGCGCACACCGATTGCATCACCAACTGGAACCCGCGGACGGCCACCGACCGGTACACCTGCCAGGAGCATTTTCTCTGCTCTGACTACCCGGTGCCGATCGAAACCCGCACTGAATTCGCCGGCGAATTCGAGCGCACCACCAGAGTATGCCATACGCCCAAGGGCGACCTGCGCTCGGTCACGCAAAGGGCGCCCGCTGTTTACACCACATGGCAAGTCGAGCATTGGTGCAAGAGTCCGGCCGACGTGGACAAGGCGTTGAGTGTGCCATACCAGGCCGCAGGTTATGACGCCTCGGATCTGCCCCGCGTGCGCGATGAACTGGGCGAACATGGGATCGTGATGGCTTCCGTCGGCGATCCCGCCTACCTCGCGGCTGATCTCATGTCCTTTCAGGATTACCTGATGTGGGCTTTCGAGGAAACCGATCACTTCGCAAGAACCGTGGAAATAATCGCAGAGCGGGTCATGGAGAACTTGCGACGACAGCTCGATTGTTGCGTGCTCGACCTCTATCGCATCGTCGGCCCGGAGTATTTCACGCCGCCTTATCTGTCGCCGGCGATGTTCCGGCGCTTTGTGGCGCCGCACGTTGCCGAGATGACTCGCCTGATCCACTCTAGTGGTGGCAAGGTGCGCCTGCACTGCCACGGCAGGATGCGCCACGTGCTGGATATGGTCCTCGAGACAGGCTGCGACGGGATCGACCCTTGCGAACCGCCGCCGGATGGAGACATTGAGATGGACGAAGTGAAGCGACGTTGCCAGGCAGGCGGGGTCTCCGTGTGGGGCAACATCGAGCTGAAGCTACTGGAACAGGGCACGCCCGGCTACGTCCGTTCCGAGGTGCGGCGAATCATGGACCAGGCCAAATCGAGTGGCGGCTTTGTGCTGATGCCCACTGCGGGTCCAATCAGCATCCCGCTGGCGCCGCAGACCGAGGAGAACTACAAGGCGTTCATTGACGCGGGCCGGGAGTTCGGCCTCTACTGAGAAGGTGATCCGTGCAGGCGAAGAAGAATCTGATGACCAACGAACTGAAGAGACGGAAGACTCCGCCACGAGGAACATTTTCCTCTTCAACTCGGCTGCCGCGAGTCGCCGGTATAATCCACGATAGGTTCCGGAAGGCTCCCATCTCCCTTTGTCTTTTCCTCTCTCTGGTCTGCGCAGGCATATCCGCCACCGCAGCCTCCCGTTGGACAGTTGAGGATACCGGGGGTGCTTTGGGGCAAACCAAGGCACCAGTCGCCGGTGTGCCACCGTTGAAGAAGGGCCAGATCGTCGCTGCGCGCAGTGGCCGCTTGGGCCTGACCGAACCAGCGGGCAAAGCAGCTTCCGCTGCTATTATCCCGGTCCAATGGGAACCCGGTGACACCGAGTCAGAGCTGCGCGGAGTGTGGTTGATGTCGCCCGGAGCGGTTGGGCGGCGCCAGTTCGAGTGGCGCGAAAGGGACGCCCCGTTCGCCTCGATAATGCAGGCCCGTCAGGACGTCGTCAGCGGACAAATCGACATTTCCGACGACGGCAAGCCCGTGTTGCGCTACAACTACAAAGCCATCGAGCCTGGCGATGTGCTGGACAAGGTGACCGCCGCCAACCGCATCTATGCCCGCGCGCGCGGCGACTACATTCACCCGCTGTTCGGCCTCAACAGCGAGGTATTGACGCGAGATTGGTCCATCGACCATCCGCACCATCGCGGCATTTATTGGGCGTGGCCGGAGGTGGACTTCGGCCAGGAACGCGGCGACCTCCACGCGCTCCAAAAGGTTTTCGCGCGGCCCACGGGAAAGCTGCAGCTTCGGAGTGGCCCCGTCTTCGCTCAGATCGAGGCCGAGAACCTCTGGCTGTGGGAAGACCGTGAGCCTATCGTGCGGGAACAGGCGATCATCCGCGCCTATCGCGCCACCCCACAGGGCAGAGTGGTTGATCTCGCTTTTCGGTTCGTCGCGCTCAAAGAGGGAATCACCGTTGCCCGCCGCGGCACTGACAAGTATGGCGGTTTGAGCCCTCGCATGGCCACCCCCGCAGCACAGAAGATTTCGACTCACACCGATTTATCCAACACCGTCCCGCGACGAGCCTGGTCGGACTTGAGCGGGTCTTTTGCGGGAGCGGCCGCGCCCTCCGGGTTGTCTGTTTTGCAGCACCCAAAAAATCCCGATTACCCGGGCGATTGGGTGCAATATCCGGAGTTATCCTGGTGTCAGCCGACCTTCCCCGCGGCGAACACGCGTTACATTTTATCTCCAGGAAAACCGTTGGTTCTCCGTTTCCGCCTCTGGGTCCATTCTGGGGCCGAACTGGAACCTATCCGGGGCGCTGAGCTTTGGGATGCGTTCAATGCTTCCGCAGCGGCGCTCCCTATTTTCGACCACTGAGCGCGGACAGCCCGCCCTGCCTCTTCTGAGTTGGACTTGCAGCCGGGCTGCACTAGAATCGTTTCCGACATGAAAAAATCTCTTGGAGCCAAGACCCTGGTTTATCCGACACCGGTGATGGTGGTGGGAACCTACGACAAAGCCGGCAAGCCCAACGTGATGACCGCTTCGTGGGGCGGCATCTGCTGTTCCGATCCGCCCTGTGTGGCGGTCTCGCTGCGGAAGGAAACCTCGACCTACGGAAACATTATGGAGCGGAAAGCGTTTACGATCAGCTTCCCCTCCGAGGATTACGTCAAGCAGGCCGATTACATCGGATTGGTTTCCGGCCGGACCACCGACAAGTTTGCGGCCACGAAACTGACGGCTAAGAAGAGCGACCTCGTGGACGCGCCGTATGTGAAAGAATTCCCGGTGATTCTGGAGTGCCGACTGTTTCATGTGATCGAGCTTGGGTTGCACACGCAATTCGTGGGCGAGGTGCTGGACGCAAAGGTGGAGGAGACTGTGATGGGCGCGGGGGCATCGGTTGATATCAAGAAGGTCAAGCCGCTGATTTTCGTCCCGGATACACAGGACTATTACGGCATCGGCAACTTTATCGGCAAGGTCTTCTCGCTCGGCCAGGGCATCTGATTGCAGAGCCAAACGCCAGCACCGTCTGAAAGTCTGTCCGGCCTGATCGAGCGCGTCACCTTCTTCAACGAGGAGAACGGCTTCGCGGTGCTGAAGGTTAAGGCAAAGGGACATCGCGATGAGGTCACCGTGGTCGGCTCGCTGCCCGCGGTTAATGCCGGCGAATGGGTGACGGCCGAGGGCCGGTGGGTCCGCGACCGCGAGTTCGGCCTCCAATTTCGCGCTGAGTTGCTAAGCAGCACTGCCCCCACGACAAAGGAGGGCATCGAAAAATATCTCGGAAGCGGCATGGTCAAGGGCATCGGGCCGATTTACGCCAAGAAACTGGTTCACAAGTTTGGCGAGAATATCTTCGACATCATCGACGCATATTCCGCCCGACTGGAGGAAGTGGACGGCATCGGGCCTCAGCGCCGGCGTCGGATCAAGGAGGCATGGGCCGATCAGAAGGTCATCCGTGAAATCATGGTGTTTCTCCACTCGAACGGAGTCAGCACCGGCCGCGCGGTCCGCATTTACAAAACCTACGGCGAGAAAGCGATTGAAACAGTCCGCGCCAATCCCTACACACTGGCCAAAGACATTCCCGGTATCGGCTTCGCCACGGCTGACAAGATCGCCCAAAAAATCGGCATTCCGCACGATTCCATTCTTCGCGCCTGCGCGGGCCTTGACCACGTTTTGCTGGCAGCGACCAACGACGGCCACTGCGCGTTGCCGCTGGATTTGCTGAAGGACGAAGCGCGCAAGCTCCTGTCGGTAGATGAGAAGATCGTCGCTGCGGCCCTGGAGCGCACCCTGACCGCCAACGAACTGGTGCTGGAAGAGAGCGGCGCTCAGGCATTTGTCTTTCTCCCAGCTCTCAAACGTGCCGAAGAGAACATCGCCCGTTGCATACGGAAACTCTGCAGCTCACCGCCCGACTATCCACCGGTTGATTTGGACAAGGCAATAGTGTGGTGCCAGCAGAAAACCGGCAAGCAGCTTGCTCCCAGCCAACAGCAGGCCCTGAAACGGGCCCTGACCAGTCGGGTATTGATCATCACCGGCGGTCCGGGTGTCGGCAAAACGACCTTGGTCAACAGCATCCTGCTCATCCTGCGCGCCAAGGAAGTCCGATGCCAATTGTGCGCGCCGACCGGCCGTGCGGCCAAGCGGCTTTCCGAAACAACGGGTCTGGAAGCCAAGACCATCCATCGCTTACTCGAAGTCCAGGCCGCCACGGGCGTGTTCACGCGCAACGAGAGCCGTCCCCTGGATTGCGACCTGTTGGTCGTGGATGAAATGTCGATGGTGGATGTGCCGCTGATGAGCCATCTATTGCGGGCCATGCCGGCCAATGGCAGTCTGCTGTTGGTGGGCGACGTTGACCAGTTGCCTTCGGTTGGCCCCGGCATGGTTTTGCGCAACCTGATCGACAGTGGCGTCGCACCGGTGGTTCGCTTGACCGAGGTCTTCCGCCAGGCAGCCGGCAGCCGGATCATCACCAATGCTCACCGGATCAACGAGGGGCTGATGCCGGAGCTTCCGGCCCGGGAAACGGACTCGGACTTCTATTTCGTGGAACGAGAGGAGGCCGAGGGAATCACCGCCACCTTGCTGGACATCGTTAAGCGGCGGATACCGAGCAAATTCAAGCTCGATCCTATTCGAGACGTTCAAGTGCTTTGCCCGATGAACCGGGGATCTCTCGGCATTCGCGAGATGAACATCCGCTTGCAGGCTGAACTGAATCCGGCCAGAGCAGGCGAACCGATCGTCGAGAAGTTCGGCTGGCAATTTCGCGTCTGCGACAAAGTGATTCAGACCGAGAACGATTATGACAAAGAGGTCTTCAACGGTGATATTGGCCAGATTCTGAGGATTGATCAGATCGAGCGGGAGGTCACCGTGAGTTTTCCTCCACGCGAGGTCACTTATGATTTCGGCGAGTTGGACGAGGTCTCGCTGGCTTATGCGATCACCATCCACAAATCGCAAGGTTCGGAGTTCCCAGCGGTGGTAATCCCGCTGGCGATGCAGCATTACCTGTTGCTGCAACGGAACCTGATCTATACCGGCGTGACCCGAGGCAAACGGTTGGTGGTGCTGGTGGGGCAGCGAAAGGCCCTGGCGACGGCCGTGCGGAACAACCGGACGGAACGGCGGTTTTCCGGGTTGCTGGCGAGGCTGCAAGGCCACTGTGATTTGCAGTAGATTATTTTTGAAAATCTGGCAAGACTTGAGCATGGCAGAAAAAAGCTTGAATGAACTTCCACGTGACCTGCGCGGGCTCTTTACCAAAGGCAGTGACGCCTTGCAGCGGGAGAACCTCGATTACGCAATTAATCTCTTCACTCAAATCCTGGCCCGGGAGCCCGCCCAATACGAGGTCCGCAAAGCGCTGCGGACCGCGCAAATCAAAAAGGCCGGCAGCGGGGGCGGCTTCTTTAAGAAGATGATGAGCAGCGCCGGCTCGTCCCCGCTGGTCGCCAAAGGCCACATGGCCATGGGCAAGAATCCGGCCGAAGCCCTGCAAATTGCCGAGCAGATTCTTAACGGCGATCCGAACAGCTCGGCCGCGCACAAGCTGGTCGTTGAAGCGTCCGCTGCGTTGGAACTGCCGCGCACCGCCGTCATGTCGTTGGAGAATCTCGCCCGGAACTCTCCCAAAGACCGGGACGTGGCGATCAAGTTCGCCAACGCGCTGGCAGACACCGGGCAGACCGGGCGCGCCGAGAGTATCCTGGCCGATCTTTATCGGTCTTTCCCGGACGACAACGACCTGGCGCAAGCGCTGAAGGATCTTTCCGCCCGCAAAACGCTTGATGAGGGCGGATACCAGGCTTTGGCGGACGGCACCGGCTCTTATCGCGACATTTTGAAGGATAAAGAAGAAGCGATCTCCCTCGAGCAGCAGAATCGTCAGGTCAAAACGGAGGACGTTACAGAGAGACTCATTAACGAATACGAGACCCGGCTGCAAGCGGAGCCGAAGAATCTGAAGCTGATCCGCTCGCTGGCGGAGTTATACACACAGAAGAAGCAATTCGATAAGGCACTAGGCTATTACGAGATGATCAAGTCCTCGGATGTGGGCGCCGATGCGTCGCTGGACCGCAATATTGCGGACACGATGGTGCGGAAATTCGATCATCAGGCTGCACAGCTTGATTCCAGCGCTCCGGACCACGCGGACAAAGTCGCCGCACTTGAGGCCGAAAAACAGGCCTATCAACTGGCCGAATGCCAAAAACGCGCCGAACGGTTTCCGACGGACCTGCAAATCCGGTTTGAACTGGGGCAGCTCTGTTTTCAGGCGGGGAAGATAGGCGAGGCGATCCAGGAATTTCAGAAAGCCAAGGGCAACCCGCATCGGCGCATTGCCGCCATGAATTTTCTCGCCCAATGCTTCACCAAGCGAAAGATGTTCGATCTTGCCACCCGCACGCTGCAAGAGGCCTTGAAGGAAAAGCTGATATTCGACGAGGAAAAGAAGGAATTGATCTACAATCTCGGGGGCGTGCTCGATGCGATGGGCAAAAAGGACGAAGCAATCAAGCAGTTCGAGCTCATCTACGAAGTCGATATCAACTACCGGGACATAGCGGCGAAGGTGGATGCGTTTTACGCCGGCGGACAATCGTAGGCGGCGTCCGCCAGTGCAAACGCGCAGAGCTTGCGGCTCCGAGAAGCTCGATCAGCCGCCCTTCGAGCCGCTGGTGCTGGTTCCGGATGGAACCGGCTCCGCAAACACCCCAACCTCGGAAATCGCAGGACACACCGAGGCCCCGGTAATTCGCAGCCGAAGCTTCTCGGTTGTGACACGGCTGGTGCGGATGAGCCGGCGGCTGCCGATACTTGTGCCCTTGGCGAATTCGGTCCATTCCCCATCCCGCCACCGGTCCAGCGCAAAACCGTCAACCCGCTGGCCGAGCGGCAGGTATTCACGCAGGCTGATAACGTTGAATTCCACCGGTTTGCCGAAATCCAACACCAGTTCCGGAGCGGTAATCTCATCGTCGGTTGCCCAATAAATGCCGCGTTTGCCGGCCGCGACATTTCGCGCCGCGAACTGCCGGGATTTGCCCCGGGTTTTGCTGGCGGTAATCTTGGCTTTCCTGGCCAGGTCTTTGGCAAATGTCGCTCTCAGGATACGTTGAAATTCTTTGATCGATTCCAGGTCGTTCTCATGAATTTGCCCGCGCCGATCAGGAGGGAGGTTCAGGTTGAGGCACGCGCCGCGGCCAACGGATTGGTAATAAACATCGAGCAACTGCGCGGGCGTTTTTACCTTGCCGTCTTCCTTGGCGTGATAAAACCAACCGGGCCGAATCGAAACGTCGCACTCCGCCGGAATCCAATTCGTCCCCGGGCGCTCGCCCTGGTTTAAGTTGGCGCTGGTGTTCCCGGGCACGCCGTCGCCGGCATTGATTGTGGCCCAGCACGTCTCGCCCGCGATGCCGCGCTCGTTGCCGACCCATCGGAAATCCGGCCCCACGTCGCTGAACATGACCGCCATCGGCATCAGGTCGCGCACAATCTGCCAGGTGTTCTTCCAGTCGTAATAAACTTTATTGTCGATCTGCCGCCGCTCCTTCGCGCCGCCGTAGAAACCATCGCCGCCGTTCGCGCCGTCAAACCAGACTGTGAAAATGTCGCCGTAATTCGTTAATAGCTCACGAAGTTGGTTGCGATAATAGGTAACGTATTCGGGCCGGCCGTAGTCCTTGTGGTTCCGATCCCACGGCGAGAGATAGACGCCGAATCTCAGTCCGTGCCGGCGGCAAGCGGCAGAGATGTCCCGCACCACGTCGCCCTTGCCTCCCTGCCATGGAGAATTCTTTACCGAGTGTTCGGTAAACTTTGACGGCCATAGACAGAAGCCGTCGTGGTGTTTGCAGGTGAGGATCAGGCCCCGCATGCCGGCATCCTTCGCGCTGCGGACGATCTGGTCGGCGTCGAAAGCGCTCGGGTTGAAAACGCTTTCGGGCTCGTCGCCGTAGCCCCATTCCTTGTCAGTGAAAGTATTCACGGTGAAATGGAGGAAGCCGTAAAACTCCAACTCGTGCCAGCGGAGTTGACGCGCAGTGGGCACCGGGCCGAACGGCGCAGGGGGCGCGATCACATTCGTGGCGAACGAAAGGATCGGATCGGTCAACATCAAACTGGCGACCATGCCAAACAGGACGATTGTTCGCATGACTAACACTTAGCAGCCAGCCAACCGCGGGTAAAGCCCTTATCCGCCTGCAAGGCGGTGTCGTGCGAATCTTAGGTTTTTCGAGCAGAGATACCATCGAAGAATGGAGCGCGGACATTTTTGTCCAATGCCACTAGGATTTCCTCTCCCGCGTGTTTGGATGTCGGCCGCCGACTCTTCCGCCCACAGCGGTGAATTGAGGCCCCGTGAGGTCCCCTCCCCGTTCGCCACCGGGCTGAAAAAGAGGTTGTACCGGATCATGCGTCAGGGCTGGGGGTTGGTTTGACACATCGCCCAAGAACCAGCATGTTGAAAGCATGAAAGCAAGCGTTGATCTCGATGACAAATTGGCGGCCCAAGTGGAAAGGACCGGCTCCCTGATACGCGAGAAGCCCGGCACGGTGTTGCGCCTCGCCATTCAGGCTGGCCTGCCGCTGTTGGTCGGCCGGACGGAGTCGCTGCGTCCGGAAGGCTATTTTGCGAACGATTATCCGCTGCCTGAGGAGTGGTTGGAACTCGAAACGGTCATGGCCAAGGTTCCGCAACAACTGGACCGATGAAACTCCGCCAATGGGAAGTGTGGAAGTGTCGGCCGGAGGGCTTCGCGCGCGACCATTGGTTTGATCGTGAGTGGCCAGGAACGTTGCGATGAGCCACGACACCTGCTGGTGAACGGGTTGGCGTGCTGGACGCTGCGGGGCGAACCGCCAAGATTGTCTGTGCGGCTCAACGGGGCGGATGGGTTCGATGTGCCAACGGTCTGCCAATGCGATTTCCTATACGCGCTGCCTAAGTCCGCCCTCAACTCCTCCCTTGGCCCGGTCAGTTGGGAACGCCAACAACAGCTTAAGAACAGGCTCAAGGAAGTTCTACGCCTCTAACTGCTCAGCAAAGAATTCCAGAAGATTGTCCGCTGCTCGGAACTCGGCCGGCGCAGCGTGGACAATGGACCTGAATAGTTACGAAGACTCATTTGACCGTTGTATCGCCGATCTGCGGCGGGCGGATTGGCATCGAGTGAGCGTGCTCCGCATGGTAGATCGCCGTCAGCTCCCGGAAGGCCTCCTGAAGGGTCTTGCCTTCGAGCTTCCCGTGCGAGTTCAACAGCTCACGATCGATAAGCGCGCGAAGAAAGACGATGCGCCATCTCCAAGCCGAGCGCGCCTGGAGCGTCAGCTTGGTCTCCATGCGCTTCACCCGATCGAAGTTTTCTTCAGCGCTCGGGCCGATCTTCGTACGCAAATGGTTTTCCTCGAAAGCCGCTGCGACCCTGACGAAGTGAAGCCGCCGTTGAGGGCGTCCCCGATGGTCACCCGCATGCCTGCTTGCTTCGCCACGCGCATCATCCGGCGCAGGTGCTCGCTCATCTTGCGCGCGGCCGGGTCGTCGGGACCGGCATACTGCCAGTGCGGATAGGCGAGCGCCAACAGGTTGAAACCCCACAACGCCAGGTCTTCGATATAGTGGTCAAGTTCCTCCGGTGGGGCAGCCTCGTAATAATTGTTGAAGTGGGTAGCGAGGTAGATGCCGCGCATCGGGCAGCGTGGAACAGACACGCCGCGCCAGGTACCGGGCGTAAACCCGCCGCCATCATAGCGCGAGTTCCGCAGAAACTTACCCACCCCGTAGAGCAGCCCTCGCTCGTCGTTGCCGAGGATTCGGATGGATCCACGCGGCCCGTCGATGATTTTGTAACCTTCCGTCCCGATGCCGGCTTCGAGGCCGAGTTCAACCGACCAGGCCGCCTCGCCAGCCGTGACAACTTTGGCGTCGCATCGTTCGGTAATCTGCCGGGTGAGAATTCCGGCCGCCCGCCTGGCGACGCTGCCGGGGTCACCCGACAGCACGACGCGGACCGAAGGCAGCGGACCGGTCGCCGCACAGATCCCCTCCGCCAGCGCCAGAAGGGCTGCGAAAGCAACAAGCCGGCTCACTGGGCGGTGGTTAACATAGGCGAGCCATAGCAAACGACCTGGCCGCCTTCGAGGGTTACGATAGCCCGGCCGGAATGGTCCAATGCCAGGCCCCAGGGAACCGGTCTGCCGGGCAGCATTTGAGCCCACAACGTTTGGCCGTTCTGCAGGTCGAAGGCCGCCAAATCCACTCCGCGGATGGCCACCAGCGCATTCTTGCCGAGCGCCACCGCGTTGCAATCCTTGCATTCCGCTTCCCAGAGTGGCTGGAGGTCGCCGAGCTTCGACTTGCCCCATGCTGTCAGGAATCGCTCGGCCCGCTTTTCTTCCACGCGCGGATAGCACATCACCTTGGAGTCTTTGGAGTTGCTCACCCACGTGATGTCCCGGTCACCGCGGGAGGAAAGCCAGGTCTTGTCGATCACGCTGGAATCGTAAACCTTGTACCGGGGATGCGCATAGAGCGGTTGATCGCTCACCTTCACTCGACCGGAGATCAGATACAATTCCGAACCTCTTGGGCTTTCGGATGCGGGAACGTTATTGTTCACGACGCGGTTTACCAGACCCACGTCGCTCAGACATTTTCCATCCGCCAGGTCATAGATGCCCGGCGAGACCACGTTGCCACCCGCCAGCCACAGTTTCCCCTCATGAATGATCATGTGCCCCTGCACGCTCACGCCCGCCAGGGCGGCGGGGTCCCAGT
>Ga0194053_10000504_pt1 | contig 29253 bp, 27 predicted proteins | sample SepL228m_MetaG_FD_161684 | JGI IMG/M metagenome (GOLD analysis project Ga0194053, IMG submission 161684) | Anoxic zone freshwater microbial communities from boreal shield lake in IISD Experimental Lakes Area, Ontario, Canada - Sep2016-L227-8m | ecosystem: Environmental > Aquatic > Freshwater >... | reverse complement strand
GAGAAGTGACAGAAGACCATATACTACCATTGTAATACTCTGTGCTCGTACGAGCATTTTGTGAGAAAGACGCCATCATCACTTCATTTGTTCCTGGACGAGTTTTTGTCACAATAAAAGCTGGTATTTCAGCTGTGGCCAAGGTTGTCAGAGAGGTTTGTCCAGACCAGCTACTACCATTCCATGTTCGCATTTTTGGAATAATAGTGTTATCAGAAAATACTACCATAAACGTTCCATTTGCCAGGTACGTTCCATCAAAGTTTTGGACATCCAGAAACGTAGTCGCATTCCAGCTCGAGAGAAGTTGGACATTTCCCCACGTTGTGCCATTGAAAACTTGTGCGTAGATAGACTGAGCCGTGCCGTTATAATGTTTCGAGATAACTATTTTTTCATTTCGAGTTGGTGACGAATATACTCTGACCGCACGAAGTGCCTTGTTTGTTGTTGCACCATCAATGTCCGCCGTACTCGAGGCCGTTGTCCATGTTCCGTTGGAAGAATTAAATATTTTATAGGAAATTGCATCACTTGATGTACCTCCATTACCATAGACAAGCATTCCAGACGGACTCAAGAGTTCTGTGTTTGTTATGGTGCAGACTTTATTATTGCCCGAATTTATTGTAACAACTCCACTCAGATCACAATCACCAGTAAAACTTTGTAAATAATTGAGGTCTGTAGCCTCCGACACAGTATATGTACCAGAATTTATTACAGTCGGAACACCGAGAGAAACTATGGTAGAACCAACCTTAAATGGAGCAAAGTCTGACGCGACTTTTGTACCACCGTTGTTTACGACAGTTTTGTTTACGGTTATATATGAAAGCTTTTCTTCGTTTGTCAGTGTACAAGCTTTGGTAATTCCAGGAGCAAGAGCGACTACGCCACCAGAATTGCAATCTCCACTAAATGTCAGATTATAATTTGAATCTGCTGTTTCTGAAACTGTATGAGAACCGGAATTAAATGTATTTGTATTCCCAGATGTCACCGGAGTACTGTCAACAAACAACGTAAAATCGGATGCAACTTTTGTTAAACCGTGATTTATAACGGTTTTTGTGACAGTTAGGTTTGATGGTTTTTCCTCATTTGTTATTGTACACGTCTGTGCATCATTTGTTTCGAGCTCTATCAGACCACCAGTGGTACAACCCCCACTAAATGTCTGAATATAGTTTGGATTTGTGGTTTCCGAAATAGTATATTCTCCCGGAATAAAATTTGTTGCTACGCCGAGTGTGACTGTTGTTGTGCCCACCTTAAACGGAGCAAAATCTGACGCGACTTTTGTACCACCGTGATTTATAACCGTTTTTAAAACAGTAATTCCAGCCGTTGGTGTTATCGCTTGCCAATTTGAAAGAATGGAACTGAGTGTCACTGAATTTGTATTTGATATTTGATCTGGCCACGAGACAGTCACATTCAATTGCTTTTGATTTGCATTCAATGTGGAAATTGTCAGTTGTCTCGTAAAGATACCTGATGTGTCAGAGAGGCCACTGTATATCCACTGATTACTTGATGTTGACAGACCATATGTACCATCTACCAAATTGGCAAAACTATTATCACGAATATTTCGCGAAACTTCGATTGCTTCATTTGCCAGAGAAACAGCTCGTTCTCTGTTGGCTGAATTTTTTGCCTGTTTCTCCACATTGACTGTTACATTGGTAATTGCAAGTACAAAAATAAGAAAAATAGAGATAGCTACAAGCATCTCAACAAGAGAAAATCCCGAATTATGTTTAGTATGTAATCGTTCCTTTTGCATTTATATAAATATTTTTTAATCCATCATTGTTTGTGACCGTGGTCGTACCAGCATTTGATGTCCATCCAGTAAATTTACTGAACACTACTTCATCCGCACCACTCAGCACCATATCTCCGGGAAAAGTTACTGATTTATCTGCTGTACTGTCACGAGTCACATAGCTTGAACCTTTGAAAACAATTGCCTGATTATTGAAAAATTTGACTCCCCAATTTGAATCTCCGTTTGCTTTTACAGAATTTGATTCGGCAAACCGTAACGCTTCTACCACACTATTTGTTGTCATTTCCAAATTGCTATGTGATCCAAAAAATTTGTATATTGAATCAGACATCCCCAAAAACAGCGCAAAAATACCAATCACAATGATTACTTCAACGAGCGAGAAACCATTCTTAATACATTTATATTTGACTTGATAATCCATAAATTGGGCCAATGATACCGGAAACAACCAGAGCAACGATTAGTCCAACAATAATGAGTACGATTGGCTCCAAAACAGTAGAGAGATCTTGTGACATCGCTTCGGTTTTTTCCTCAAAAATAACACCAATTTTTATGAGTGTTTCTGGCAACCTACCAGACTTTTCTGCAGAAATAATGAGTTGCTGAATTGGAGGAGGAATAAAATTGTCAGATTTTTTGAATTCTTTGAACATTGCACTGAATGATTCTCCTTTGACTACATTTTCTTGGATATGAGAATAAAAATTTCTATATGAGTCATAGTCCGTACCCTCTTTGATTGCTTCGAGAGCTTCATCCATTTGAAAACCGGCCTGAAGTAGTGCACCGAAAATATATCCGAACCGAGCAAGTTCGATTCCTTGCACCAGAGACTTGATACCAGAAACACTAAACAAAATAGCGTCACCAACAAATTTTGTTTTCTTGTTTACAAAAAGAATATACAACACAAGAGAAACAATGCCGATAAGTCCAGGGACAATGATTATGCCATATGATTTGAACGTAATACCAAGCCACAACAGAATTCTTGTTGTGAGAGGAAGTGTTGTCTGTGATTGGGTAAAAATTGATATGAGATTTGGTAAGACAAACCATGTGCTACCGAGCGCAATAATAAATGCAAGTAATATGACAATAGATGGATAGATGAGAGCAGATCGCAGACGTGATTTGAAAATTTTCTCTTTGTGCTGTTGGAGTGTGACAAGGTTTAAATGTTCCGGCAGTTTACCGGCTTGTTCTCCTGATCTGATCAACGCGATAACTCTGTTTGGAAAGAAACCAGTCTCTTCAAAAGCTTTCCAGAGTGGCATACCGGCATTTACCGCTTCCTCTATGTACGTTGTGATCCTCTTCATTCGTGGAGATTTTACAGACGATGAAATAGATGAAAGAGCATTTGAAATTCCCATTCCAGAAGCGATAAGCAAACTCAAATTTTCAATAAAATAATCTTTTTCATCTCCAAAACCAATACTGATGTACGGCCAATCAGGCCTGTATTCAAATACAGGTGCTTTGAAACCTTCTTTTTCGTATGATCGACGTACTTTTATTTTTTCCATAATAAAAACTAAAATGTAACCACTCGTACGAGTTCTTCGATACTCGTCAAACCATTTTTTACTTTTTCAATACCATCCTCAAACATTGTTTTGAATCCTTGTCTTTTTGCAAGTTCTGCGACGTCTTTTGTTGACGGACTCTTTGCAATCAAATCTTGTAGATCTGTAGAAATTGTAATGAATTCAAACACACCAATACGCCCTTTGTAACCAGTTCCCGAGCATGCTGGACACCCTTTGCCTTTGTATAGAGTTTGTGATTTGTTATCAAAATATTTTGCAACTTCTGGACCAAATTTATCCAATTGAGTTTTTGACAACGTGTAGCTACATTTGCAAGATTCACATACTCTGCGAACAAGTCGTTGCGAAATAATGAGCTCGAGAGTTGAGCCGACAAGAAAAGATTCCACTCCCATATCTATAAATCGAGGGATTGATGTTGCCGCATTGTTTGCATGGAAAGTTGAGAGAAGTAGATGGCCAGTCAAAGCGGCGTTGACCGCAATATCTGCCGTTTCCAAATCTCGAATTTCTCCCACCAAAATAACATCTGGATCTTGTCGCGCGAGCGCCCGAAGTCCCCTCGCAAAGGTCAAATTTGACTGTAAATTTGTCTGCATTTGATTGAGACCTTCTATTTTGTATTCAACTGGGTCTTCAATTGTGGTTATATTTCTTTGTTTTGAGTTGAGAGTTTTTATAAGAGAATACAACGTTGTTGTTTTTCCTGATCCGGTCGGACCTGTAACCAAAATCATTCCGAATGGTTTTTTTGCACTTTCCAAAATCTGATTTTGCAACTCTTCAGACAAACCAATGTCACTCAGTGTCAAATCCCTGACATACGAGGACAAAACTCTGATTGCAACCTTTTCTCCATCGAGAATTGGTGCAATTGAAATACGCAAATCCACCGGATGAGGAGAAGTTTTTCCTTGGAATCTAATAGCTCCGTCTTGTGGGCTAAAATGTTCGTCGATTCGAAGTTTTGCCTGCACTTTGAGACGGTTTATAATATTTTCAAAATATTCTTTTGGAATTTTGCCAGCCTCGTGCAACACCCCATCGATTCTAAAACGAATGATTGCGTCTTTTTCTCTCGGCTCAAAATGAATATCGGATGCTTTGAGCATCAGTGCATCTTCGATAATCTGGTCGACAATCTCTGGAGCAACTTTTCCTTTCTTTTCTAGAATTTTTGCAAATTGTGTTTCGAGACCCTGTTGATAATTTACAAAAGTAGAATCTATTTCTTCTGGTAATGAAAACGTGATTGTGATTTTTTGATTTGGGAAAATTTGAGAGAGTTCTTCTTTCAACCCTTTTCGCAGAGGATCATCTGTGGCAATGACAGCTTCTGATTTGAAACTTTCATACAAAACAACTCGAAGTCTTTTCCCCACTTCCTCTGGAATAAGGACAACTTGTTCTTTTGGTGGAGGATTTTTGTTTATATCGGAATACGCAACACCAAACGACTCAGCCAAAGCCTGTCCAATAATACTCGAGGAAACGAGAGCCTCTGTAAGCATATGTCCGACAGTAGATCCGCCATGCTCACTAGCATATTCAGCTGACTTTTTGACATCTTCTTCTGTAATATAATTTCCGTTTAAAAGAGCTTTTATAATTGATTCATCATCAAATTTCATATATATAATTTATATTAATTATTATTTCAATTATGATTTTAAGGTTGTCTTAACATAATCAATTATTTCAGAGATCGGTACGTTTGACTTTACAAAATATTTTTTTACACCCATACTTTTTGCTTTTTTCTCGTCAACATCTTGACTTAGGTTTGACATAACAACAAATTCTGTTTTTATACCAGCAGTATGTGCTTCTTCCAACACAGAAAATCCGTCACGTTTTGGCATCATAAGATCGAGCAATATCAAATCGTATTTATTTTTCGTCACCATAAACAGAGCTTCTTCACCATCACTGGCAATCTCAGAAAAAATACCCTCTTTTTCAAGCTTCAAGAAAACTGCGCGTGCTAATGGTTTTTCGTCCTCACAGATTAAAACTCTTTTCATACAGATATTATCTCATATTATATTAATAATTTCTACGTCAAACCCTTTGATCCGTCCTTTTTAGGCATACCAGACAATGGAATGGAAATAGTGAAGGTTGTACCCTTGCCTTCTGCTGATTCAAATTTGACTGAACCACCTGTCTCATCAAGAATTGACTTAATAATATAGAGTCCGAGTCCTGTTCCTTCTGTATCAATCGTCCGTGCATTATCAGCTCTAAACAATTTCTGGAATATCTTGTTTTTTTGTGGTTCTGGAATTCCACATCCAGTATCAATACATTGTATCAACAAATGTGGTTTTGGATCATTTTCTATCTTTTCTATTGAGAGAGTGATGGAACCCTCTTTTGGTGTGTATTTGTTTGCATTTGAAAGCAGGTTTTGCAGAATTATTCTGACGAGATTTTTGTCTGCGCTTATAGTAGGAATATTATCTGAATGTGTAAATGTAAATTTTTGTGATTTTCCATTTATTGAATGTTCTTGTTCTCGGATAACCACCTCTGCAACCTGCACGATATCAAGAGGCTCTGGATCGACAGCAAACGTACCCATATCAAGTCGAGACACATTGAGGAGTGCGTTGACAAGCTGTACCATACGTTGATTGCTGTCACTAATTTCATTTACAAAATTTTTCTGTGCAGGAGTCATTTCCCCACCATCACCGCTCAAAAGCATTTCCGTATACCACTTGATGGATGTGAGTGGAGTTCTGAGCTGATGTGATGCAAGGGAGACAAATTCTGTTTTTGCCCTATCGATCTCTTTCTCGTGCGTAATATCAGTTTGAATTCCAACAAAAAACTTTATCTCGTTGTTTTCATCTAACACCGGAGAAATACTGATCTTTGAATCATATATCTCGTGATTCTTTTTTCGATTTTTGATTTCTCCTTGGTATGTTCTTTTTTCGGTTTTAATAGTCTTCCAAAGTTCCTCATAAAAAGGTTTTGACATAGGAAGTCTCCACAAAGTTCCAGCCTTTTTACCGATAGTATCTTTTTCTTTAAATCCAGTAATTATTTCAATCGCTTTATTGGCATATAACACAATTCCATCTGGATCAGTAATAAGAATAAGATCTGAGGCATTATCCACAGCAAGTTTAAACTTTGCCAAATCGTTTACCAAAATTTTTGAATCATCCAAGACATTAATGAGTGCATTCTTTTGCTCCTCCAAATCTTTTTGTTTTTCGATAATTGTTTGTGTTTGCTCTGCAACTTTTTGTTCGATTTCTTCTCGAGATTTTTTTACGGACCCTATCATTTTATTAAATGATCTATACAAATCCCCAATCTCATCCTTTCTATCCATAGATAACTCGATATTGAAATACTCATCTCTGTCAGACTTCATAGCTTCACTCAAATCTTGAATCGGTTTAGTTGCTTTTCGAGATATAAATATGAGAGAAATTGCAAATACAATAAATGATCCTCCGAAAATCAGAAAGAATATGAGGCTAATTGTATCACTATTTTGAATCACATCAGCTTTATCGAGCTTGGTTATGAGACACCATCCCGTCTCTGGAATGTATGCGTGAGTTCCAACAATATTGACTCCTCGATAGTCGGTAGATTCAACGAAAACCTTGTTTCCCAAAACGCTTCGTAATTTTGCATAACCTGAATTAATAACATATTGTGTTTGAGCTGGATCAAAACAATCGGACGCATTTTTTGTATCATTTTTCATTTTGAGAATAACAGAATCTCCATAGAAAAGTGATGGGGTCAAAAAATATTTATCTTTATTTATGAGAAAACTTTCTTCTGTTGGTCCAAGTCCATTTACTGCTTTAACAATCGTATAAAAATCAATAGGATCATACTCAACTACTGAAATACCGAGCAATGCGCCTGTATCATCGAGCACAGGAGCAGATATACCATATATAACTTTTTGTAATTCAGGAGACATATACATATCTTTTATATACACATGTTCCTTACCTTCGGTAAAATATACATCGTTTGAATAATCTTTTCCTTCTTCCAGAGAATTTGAAGAAGCAACAATTACACCTTTTTTATCTATTATGAAAACTTTCACTATACTTGAATCTGCATCTAATGTCCTTTTTATTCGTTGATTAATCTTTTCTTTAATTGAAGCATATTGACTACTCGTTTTGGATTCTTTCAAAAAATCCCTGTATACAGAAGCTCCTGCCAAAACAACCCCTGTTGTTTTTTCATCGTTAAGAAATGTTCTAATGTGTTCTGCGCGAGACTCAACATTTGTATATAGATATGAATAGACCTGACTACGAATACTGCTTGTTGTAAATATTGAGACAAAAATACCACTGCTTATTGTGAGTAGTACAAAGACACTAATGAATATCAAGACAATTTTTGTTCTAATTTTCATACAAAAATCACATTAGCCTTTTTTCTTAATAATTTCCTCCATTTCTCCAACCTTTTTCTTTAATTCAATCATTTTAAGCTCACGACCAACCATATTTTTATTTATCTTTTCAAGTTCTTCTGTTCTTTCTTTTATTTTTTCTTCAACATTATTTTTGTAATCCTGCAATGTATCTGACATTTTATTGAAACTCCGGCCAAGTTCCTCGAACTCATCTCCTGTCTGTATGTCTATTGTTTGATGTACTTTTCCTTCTGCAATTTCTCCAATCAAACTTTGTAATTTGGAAATTGGGTTCAGAATTTTCACCACAACAAAAGAGATAATGAGCGCAGCAAAAAGAGCAGCGAGTAAGACAAATAATCCCAGTGTCATACCGACTTGCAATGCTAGAGAATCGAGCTCCTCCGTACTTTTTTCCAAAACAACATAAAATGGGTAAGTACCAACCCTACTCAATGCCAGATATTCTGTCTCTCCGTCAATCTTATCATTAATCTGAATCAAAACAGGTTCTGTATAATTTCTAATGTTTTCCAAGACATCGTTATAATCAAGGGGTTCAAATTCTGATTGTGCGAACTGACGACTAGAAACTATTTCTGCCATATCGTCTTTGCTAACAGGCCCCAAACTCTTTAGCATTCTATCTTTATTATCTGAATAGACGATAACTCCATTTTTATATGCAAACATTATCTGACTTTGAATTATTAATCGACTGCTATCTATTTCCCCATTCACCTCTTCTGGATTTATTTTAACAACAGCAACTCCTAGAAATTCCTTTTGCTCTGAATACACTGGTGCTGAAAAATAATACCCAAAATCATTACTTGTTACACCATGCGCAAAAAATGCACCATTTTTACCATTTTTGGCATCTTTAAAATAATCTCGAAAGGAATAATTATTTCCTATAAATGGTTTGTTGGTAGAAAAAAGAGTTGTTCCATTTTTATCCATTACATAAATAGCTGTATATTTTCCTCCAATATTATAATGATGAATAAGACTTGAAATAAGAAGTCCTTTTTCTTTTGTTGGATTTTTTAGATAATCACCAATCTGTTCCTGACTAGCTATTGTATTTACAAGATCTGTGGATTCTGCGAATATTTCGTCCAACAAATCGCTTGTCTGAATCACATTTTTCTTTAAATCATCTTTGTGTATATTGAGAAAATCATTTTTCGCGGAAAATGCCACAACAATCACAGCAAGACTACCGAAAACCAAAATTACTCCCAAAACTGCGAAAATAATTTTTTTTCTGATAGAAAATTTCATTAAAAATGCCGTAAGGCGTTATATTTTTGTTTTTATGAGTTCAATCAGATCTTTGAGTGCCCAGTCGGTTTTTATTAAATAATCAAAAACTCCATTTTTCATTGATTCTTCAACTCGCACATTGTCTTGCAAGTTTGTCAGAAGAATAATTTTTGCATTCATACCCCATTCATCACGATGCAACCGTGCAAGCATTGTCATACCATCCATAACTGGCATCAAAATATCGAGCAAAATAAGATCTGGATGATGTTCCATAGCCATTTTGAGACCTTCTTCCCCGTTTACTGCTTCAATTGCGTTATATCCATTTATCTCAAGCTCTTCCACGAGAGCGTGTCGGAGAGATGATTCGTCATCTACAACCAAAATTGTTTTTTTTGAATCCATAGTAAAAAATAAAACGTCTAATAGTAATTTAATTCTACCATACAATAAATTTTTTATTATGAGTTATCAACAGAATTTATTTTTTTGGCCACACGTATGTTTTTATAAAAGAATCAATAGATTTACATAGACTATATGTATCTAGATTGGTAGCCATTTTTGCATAATTTCTTGTATATTCAAAAATTCTTTTTGCATCTTTTGGATTTTCTGAAATGATAAGTGTACTATCTGAAATATTCATTTCGTCTGCTCGTTTACTCCCTATTTGAATGTCTGGAAAAGATATGGTGTAACTCCCATATCCCTCATCCCAACCAACACTAAAATCTATACCGTGTTCGGAACCAGATTCAAGATATGAAGTATCAATTTCTTGTTCTTCTTGCTTTGGTTGAGTTTCACTTTCAGTAGACTCTGGAGTTACTGATTCAACACCTTCACTTTCAAATTCGTTTTGTTTATTGTCTTCGAACCCCATAAGATTTTTTAAAATAATAATAATAAGTAAATTATACTATAAAGCCATCCTCCCAACAAACATCAAAAAAACACCCCAAAAGGTGTTTTCTTTTTGTGCGCCGAGAGGGACTTGCACCCCCGGAGGCCAATGGCCGCGAGATTTACAGTCTCGAGTAATTGCTGCTATACGATCGGCGCAATTTTAAAACAAATTTTTTATACCTTTCCTGATGTTTCAAATTTTTAGGAGAAATTTCCTTGAAAAACCTTTTAATATCAGAAATTTTTGTGAGATAGACTTTATCAGCACTAACCGCTGATGGACTATATCCTAGCTTAAAAAGCATTCTTTGTAAAGATAACAATAAGGGTTTTGAGTAGTTTGTAAGTGAAATTTGAATTCCAAATCTAAGTCTATATACTGAACCATCAGTATCAAAGAAACCACGCAAAAATCTTCTCATAAATTCTGGTTTTTCAAAGATCCATTTTGGAACATCCACTTGAGACTTGACCTTGTTATTTGCCAAATTTTCACTCAAAAGCCAAGATGTAATGACTGTTGAACCAACATACACATCTCTATAACCAGTATTACGAACAGAAATCTTTGCATTGACCTTAAATATTTTTTTTATAAGAACACATACATAATGAGCATAGCTCGCTTCTTTTGTCCCGAGATTAACAATAACTTGAAAATGGCTAATATGACCATCTCCCAACATTACACCGAAAAGTTCTGCCAATTCTTTTGAATATTTTTTTGGTATTTTAACATCACCACGTTTGTTTAAATAATTTTCTTTCAAAGATGGTTGTGTTTTTATGTTCAAACGCTTCATACGACTAAACACAGTCTGCTCGGCTATTCCCAAAATATCTGCAACCTCCTTTAAGGCTTTATTTTTTTGAACATATAGATGAATCAGTTCTCGTCTGCATTTGTTTTCTTCTTCTTTTGTCCAACGTCTTGCCATACTAAATACTATATCACAAATTGTAATTGACCACTCTGTTATATGTGGACAATGAAAACAGTAATAATCTACTGTTTTCATTTATTTCCAGTATGATTTCTACATCCGCACCACATCTTTGACAAATCCATCGCTTATAAATGATCCTTTTCGTCCTTTTTTAACATCAAACGTGAATTCATTTCCTTTCATATCTACCGAAATAACTCCCCCTTTCATCACACCCTTGCCAACCATTAGAGATGCAATCGGCGTGAGAATTTTGGTCTGAATGAGACGCTTGAGTGGTCGTGCTCCAAACTGTGGATCGTATCCGTCTTTTGCAAGATGGTCGAAAACAGCCTGAGTCAAGTTGAGTGTGATTTCTTTTTGAGCAAGTCGTTCTCTGACAATATCAACTTGGATTTTGACAATCTCAGCAATTGCCTCTTTGCTCAAAATATCAAAGATAACAATATCGTCGAGACGATTTAGAAACTCTGGACGGAAATTATCCTTCAAAGCTTCTGTCACTTTTGATTTTGCATCCTCATAATTTGCCTTGTCGGTTTTGTCGTATGCAAAACCGATTTTTTCCATTTTGTTTATATACTGCGAGCCGATGTTTGATGTCAGAATAATAACTGTGTTTCTGAAATTGACTACTCGTCCCTTTGAATCTGTCAGTCGGCCATTATCCAAAACTTGTAGCAAGATATTGAACACTTCGGGATGTGCTTTTTCTATCTCATCAAAGAGAACCACGGAATATGGTCTGTGACGAACCATTTCGGTAATCGTGCCACCTTCCTCGTGACCGACATATCCTGGAGGCGCACCAATAAGCTTGGATACACTGTGCTTTTCCATAAACTCCGACATATCGACTCGGATCAGAGCTTTGTCATCATCAAACATAAATTGTGCCAGAGCTTTTGTCAGTTCCGTTTTGCCGACACCTGTTGGACCAAGGAAAAGAAATGAACCAATCGGACGATTTGGATCTGCAATACCCGCACGAGATCGTTTGATGGTATCTGAAATTTTTTGTACAGCCTCGTCTTGACCCACGATGCGCTTTTTGAGTACATCTTCCATACGACTGAGTTTGTCTGCTTCCTCCTCGAGCATTCGCGAGACCGGAATACCAGTCCATTTTGAAACAATTGAAGCAATATCGTTTTCTGTAATTTCCTCTTTCAAAATTCTGCGCGAACTTTGCAATTTTTTGAGTTTCTTTGATTTGCCGTCCAACTCTTTTTCCAGTGCTGGAATTTTGCCATAGCGAATTTCTGCGGCACGTGAAAGATCTGCCTTTGCCTCGGCATTTTCTGCTTCTCGACGAAGTTCCTCCAACTCTTTTTTGATAGATTTAATATCTGTTACGATTTCTTTTTCATTTTTCCACTTGAGCTCGAGTTCGTTTGTTTCTTCTTTGAAATCAGCTATCTCTTTTTCAATTTCTTTGACTCGATTTTTTGATTTCTGATCTGTTTCTTTTTTGAGTGCCTCCTTTTCGATTTCAAGTTTTACAATTTTTGAACGTGTTTCCTGGAGCGCAGGTGGCATATTTTCCAGTGCGATTTTGAGAAATGATGCTGACTCATCGATGAGATCAACAGCCTTGTCCGGCAAAAATCTGTCAGTAATATACCTGCTCGAAAGATTGACCGCCGCACCAACCGCTTCGTCCGTAATACGCACACCGTGATAAAGTTCGTACTTTTCCTTGAGACCTCGGAGAATTGTAATAGCGTCCGGAACACTTGGCTCATTGACGTACACCGGCTGAAAACGACGAGTGAGAGCCGGATCTTTTTCAATGTATTTTTGGTATTCCTTGAGAGTCGTTGCGCCAATCGCATGGAGCTCGCCACGTGCGAGGGCCGGCTTTAACATATTGGAAGCATCGAGTGATCCTTCGGCAGAACCCGCTCCGACGAGAGTATGAATTTCATCAATAAACAAAATTATTTTTCCGTCAGACTTTTCTATTTCCTTCAAAATATTTTTGAGTCGTTCCTCAAACTCACCACGATATTTTGTTCCAGCGACGAGAAGTCCGAGATCAAGCGAAACAAGCTCTTTGTCGCGAAGAGACTCTGGAACCTCGCCAAGTGACATTCGGATCGCGAGACCTTCGGCAATCGCGGTCTTTCCAACACCAGCTTCGCCGATTAGAATCGGATTATTTTTTGTTCGACGTGACAAAATTTGTATGATACGAGAAATTTCATCGTCACGCCCAATAACCGGATCGAGTTTATTTGCAACTGCCATTTTTGTCAGATTGCGAGTGTATTTTGAAAGTGCCTTGAATTTTTTTGGCGCATCTGGTACAGCACTTTTTGTACTTTTTATTTCACCAATGACTCGCTCAACGACTTCACGAGTAATTTTGAATTTCATAAGGAGATCACGAGCCGGAGATGGTACTTCGATAGTAGAAATAAAGAGATGTTCGGTTGAGACAAACTCATCTTTCATTTCGGTAGCAACTTTTGATGACATCTCGATTGCTTGAGCAAGTTCTGGTGTCAAATAAATCTGATATGAAGCAGACAATGTCTGGCCAGCTTCGTTGCCTTCGATAGCATCAAGCAGAGAATCTGTCAGGAGAATCGTATCAATTTCAAGCTTGTCCAAAATCGAAGAGACAATACTTTCTTCTTGCAAGATGAGAGCCGTCAACAGATGCAGTGGATTAACATGATTTTGACCACGCTCAATAGCCAGCTCGTGAGCCTTGCGAATCGCCTCTTTTGCTTTTGTTGTAAAATGGTTAAATGGTGGCATAAATATGTAAAATATAGCTATATAATAACGCTTTTTTGAGCTTTGTCAATATTTTTATTGACTCTGTTCTGTCTATTTTTCAGCTAATATACCGAGATCCTTTTTTATAGCAGAAACCGATGTATATATTCTGGACACTTCCGAGCTTTTGATTCCAACAACATTACCGTAAAGATCAAACAGTGGACTTCCCGCAACAATATCTTTTTCCGAAAGATCAGTTTCTATTGTTGAGACGTATTTCGTCGTCGTACTATTACTCATCATATCTTTCATTCCGAGCGATACTACCCTACCGACTGCAACCGAGTTTGTTGTATTTCCACCGAGAGCAATGAGTGTCTGTCCGAGTTGCACATCACCAGAGGCAAAAGAAATTGGATCAAAATTGTATCTTGTTTTATCGGTTTGATTTGCTTTGAACAAAATAAAATTTGTTTTCTTGTCTATTCCAACAACTCCGAGTGTAAATTCTTTTCCGTCACCCATCACAGCAGTATAGTTGTTTGTCGGACTTATAACTCCTCGCGGAGAAATAATCGAGCCGTCGGTTCCAGTTACCAACCCAATGCTAAAGAAATTTGTCGTATCTGTCATGAGATCTCGCTCTTTGATACGCACAATGCTACTCAAATTTTTGCCGATTGAACTCATCACCATATCGTCCTCTTTGACCACAACTGTCGTTGTTTCTTTTTTCGAGCTGGATGTTCCGGAAGAAAGAATGTCTGTTGGTACAACTTTTTCAATTGTCTTTTCAACAATTTGATTTATATTTCTCGTGACTTCGACAGGTGCTTGTTGCAACAGAGAAACAGTAATAATACCCGTGGCAATTGATGTCACAAAACTGACAAGCAAAGTAAGGAGCACAAGTTGGTTTTTGTTTAGATCTTCCATTGCACTAGAATAGCATATTTTCCCGATTTGGAAAAATCAGTGGATTATGGATTTGAGAGCGCAAACAAGAGAGTCAATGTCACTTTTTTTGGTTCCTCTGCCGAGGGTAAAACGCAAACTCGAGCCCCTGCAATCATTCTTGCCGAGCGCAGAGACAACATATGACGTCGAATCCTCTTTCAGTGTGCGACAAGACGATGAATATGATGCAGAAATACCGGCAACATCGAGAGATATCACAGCAAACTCCGCATCCAAACCTTTGAAACACATATTGATATTGTTTGGTAATCGCTCCGACTGAGAGCCATTGAGCGAGCTCGTTGGAAACGTCTGCAAAATCCGCTCAATAGCATAATCCCTAATCCGAAGAAGTCGAGCGAATTCACCCTCTTTCATTTTTTCTGAAATTTCCAAAGCTTTTGAGAAACCAACACTACCAATCACATTTTCTGTACCACTTCGCAATCCCTTTTCCTGACCACCACCAAACAATATCGGTACAATTTCAACTCCACGCTTTACATAGAGCATTCCCGTTCCGCGCGGACCGTGCATTTTTATTCCATCCAATGTCATCATATCAACACCGAGACTTGCCGTGTGCATCGGGCAATAGAGCACTGCCTGACACGCATCAGTATGAAAATATGGAAGTACTGAATTATTTTTTTCTCTGAAATGTTTTATGACGCGTGAAATTTCTCGTATTGGTTGAATCGTTCCTATTTCATTGTTTGCGTACATTACTGACACGAGCACTGTGTTACTTTTGAGTGCTGATGCAATGTCCTGTGCCGAAACAATACCATCATCACCCACTGGAACTATTGTCACTTCCCCTCCCTGTCGTTTGATTTCTTCGCAGACTTCCAAGATAGCTGGGTGCTCAATGTTTGTTGTTACAATATGCGGAACAAAATCTCTCGTTTTGTGTTTTTCAAACACACCGAGAAGTGCCAGGTTGTTGCTCTCTGTTCCTCCAGACGTAAATACAATTTCCTCCACCTGACAACTCAAAATACCAGCAATGTTTGATCTTGCTTCTTTCATTTTGCTTTTAGCAAACAGCGCTTCACTATACAGAGCGGATGGATTTGCAAAAGACTTTTTTTCCAAGACTCGCATCACTTTTGAAACCTCCGTATCTATCGGTGTCGTGGATGCATAGTCCAAAAATATTCGCTTATTTTTCCTGAAAAACATACATTTTTTATACTACCATTTATTTTGCAAAATACAATTTTTATGTATAATGTATAGACTTGCACATTATGAATTTTGACTTATCTATTATTACATACGTTTTGGCCGGATTTGTAGTCATTCTCTTACTGTGCGTTTTGCGTTTGGAGATAAAAATGAGACGTCTCCTCAAGGGAGGCAATGGCAAGTCACTTGAAAGCTCAATAACCGGCGCACTTGACGACATCAAGAGAATTCAGGAGTTTCAAAAGAATTCCGCATTGTACTTTGAGGATGTAGAAAAACGCCTCGGGCGAAGTGTCCAGGCCGTTGAGACAATTCGTTTCAATCCATTCAAAGGTACCGGCGAAGGTGGCAACCAGAGTTTCTGCACTGCATTTGTCAGCGAAAACGGCAATGGTGTTGTTATTTCCAGTCTCTACTCGCGAGACCGAATCAGTGTCTTTTCAAAACCACTTGAGAAATTTGAAAGTACATTTGAACTCACCGACGAAGAAAAAGAGGTTGTGACGGGGGCAAAACAAAAATTATAAAATGCATATTTTGAGAGTATTGAAACAGCGGTTTTTGTCCGCGCTTATTATTAAACCGAACTCATATGAATACAGAAAAAACCAACATCATAGAAAGACCACCTGTCATCGCGATCATGGGTCACATTGACCACGGCAAATCGACGCTACTTTCGTATATTCGCAAAAGCTCAAAACCACTAAATGAAGCTGGTGGTATTACTCAACACATTTCTGCATACGAAGTAGAACACATTGCACAGGATGGCAAAAAACACAGCATCACATTTATTGATACTCCCGGACACGAAGCATTTTTTGGTATTAGACAGCGAGGTGCACAGGTTGCCGACATTGTCATTCTCGTCGTCTCAGCAGAAGACGGCGTCAAACCTCAAACACTCGAGGCACTCGCATCTATCAAAAAAAGTAATACACCCTACATTGTTGCAATAAACAAAATCGACAAACCAGACGCCAGTGTCGAGCGAACAAAAAACAGTCTTGTCGAAAACGAAATCTATGTTGAAGGCTACGGCGGTGATATTCCGTGTGTTGCGTTGTCCGCAAAAAGTGGCGAAGGTGTTCCGGAGCTTCTCGATATGATTTTGCTTATGGCAGAAATGGCAGAACTCAAGGGTGACACGCAAAAACTCGGTCAGGGTGTCATTATTGAAAGCAACTGCGATATCAAAAAAGGTATTTCAGCAACATGTATCGTCAAAGACGGCACATTAGAAAAAGGCCAGTACCTTGCATCTGGTATCAGTATCGCTCCAGTCCGCATTATGGAAAACTATCTCGGCAAACCGATTCAAACTGCCACATTATCACACCCAATAAAAATAATTGGCTGGGACAACTTACCCGAAGTCGGCGACACATTCGAGGCATACAAAACTCGCGACGAAGCCTACGCACATGTTGAAAAAGAGAAAGAAAAAATGAAAAAAGGTAGCACCGAACATATAATGGTCTCCCAAAACTACGTGCCGATCATTGTCAAAGCCGACACAAGTTGTAGTTTGGAAGCGGTGTTGTACGAAATCAAAAAACTGAACGATACAAACATTTCATCACAAGTTATTTCCTCTGGTATTGGAGCAGTATCCGAAAATGACGTACGTCTCGGAAACGGAAGCAAAAAAGCAATCATCCTAGGATTCAATGTCAAAATAGATCCAATGGCAAAAAACCTCGCAGAGCGAAATGAAGTCGAGGTAAAAACATTTGATATTATTTATAAACTTTCCGAATGGCTCAAAGAGACCATGGTACAAAAAACTCCAAAAGTGAGAGTGGAAGAGTCGACCGGCAAGGCAAAAATCTTGAAAATTTTCAGCAAAGTCAAAGACAGACAAATCCTCGGAGGTAGAGTTGAGGAAGGCAGTATCAAACTCGGCGCGCAGGTAAAAATAATGCGCAGAGGCACTGAAATCGGCCAAGGAAAAATCAAAGAACTTCAACAGCAGAAAAACCGAACAGAAGAAGTTGCAAGTGGTACAGAATTCGGCGCAATGATCGAGGCAAAAAATGAAATCGCTCCCGGAGATATTGTTGAGAGTTTTATTGTTGTCGAAAAATAATATGAGCGCACTGCGAAACGAAAAAATTAAAGAAATCTTGCACGACCTCGGAGCGCGTTTTTTGAACGAAAATGGCAACGGATCTTCCCTCCTCACCGTAACAAATGTAGAGATGTCAAAAGACGGCAAATATGCTACGATATTTTTTACCGTCTTTCCTGACACAATGGAAAAAACGGCGCTTGAATTTGCCAAACGAAAGCGAAGCGAATTCAAACAATTTGTCAGAGACAATTCACGACTCGGAATGATTCCCCAGCTGGACTTTGAAATTGATCTCGGCGAAAAAAACAGACAGAAAATTGACAATTTGCTGAACGAATAACGAGTGGCCTGGTAGCCAAGTGGTAAGGCAGAGATCTGCAAAATCTCTATACGGCGGTTCAATTCCGCCCCAGGCCTCAAGAAAAAATGACACTTTTTGCAAAATAAACTTCTAACTGCAAAAAATATTGGAATACAAGTTGTTATCTGGTATAATGTATGTATACCAAATAACAAATTTATATGCCAAGAAAAAGACATTGGTCTAATGATCAACTTGTTGAAGCGGTAAAAGTTTCAAAGAGTTACCGAAATATTTTAAAGATTTTAAAATTGAAACCTACTGGAGGAAATTATGACCAACTAAAAAAGTATATTAAAGAATCCAATCTATCCACAAAACATTTTACGGGAAAATTGTGGAGTAAGGGATTAAAATTTAGTTTTAAACCACTTATAAAACTAGAAGATATTTTAGTAAAAAATAGTACTTATCAAAGCTATAAGTTGAAAAAAAGGCTTTTTTTAGCTAAACTTAAGAAACCTCGATGTGAGATGTGTGGTTGGGCAAAAAAATCAATTGATGGAAGACTTCCTTTGGAACTCGATCATATAAATGGAGATAGACATGATAATAGACTAGAAAATCTAAGAGTTTTATGCCCAAACTGTCACAGTTTACAGATAACACATAGAGGGAAAAACAGAAAAATGCCCGAGTGCTGAAACTGGTAGACAGCCGACACTTAAAATGTCGTGAGATTCATCTCGTGTGGGTTCGATTCCCACCTCGGGCACCAGAAAACTGTTACAAATAGTTTTTTGTATAATTTGTGGTAGTATAGAAAAAATAGAGATTGCGCCCATAGCTCAGCTGGTAGAGCAATTGACTCTTAATCAAAAGGTCGCAGGTTCGATCCCTGCTGGGCGCACTAGGCTAAAAATCTCCCTGTTATGGGAGATTTTTTGCACTAGTGCGAGTCGGAGCGCGACGGCGCGAGACCGGCCTAGAAAAGTTTTCAGCAGAAAACTATTTCTAGGACATAAAAAACTCCAACTGCAAGGAAATTTCAATTCGACGGAATTGAAATTATCCGATGCCACAGTACGAGCCGGAGGCATACTTTTTCAGCAGAAAAAGTAGCCGAGTTCTGGGCCGGAGGAATTTTGCGAGTGACGACGAGCAAGATATCCGAGGCACAAAACAATCTCCCTGTTATGGGAGATTTTTTGCACTAGTGCGAGTCGGAGGGTGAGAAGTTATAGTATAACTTCGTAAAGCGCGAGACCGGCCTAGAAAAGTTTTCAGCAGAAAACTATTTTAGGGACATTCCCTTTATAAACCCCTACAATTCGCCCCGATTTTCCCCCCCCCTAAACCACTTGACAGATATTTAATAAGTGATATAATGAATACAGAAGGGGTGGAAAGGACCCTTTATACGATATGGCAAACGGAAAGGAAAAGACCTTCGAGGAGGTCTTTGGCTTCACGCCGAGATTGTCCTCAGCGGTCGTGCTCGTCGAGGGCACGATCGTGGTACTGAAACTGCGGGAAATCGCCGCCCGATTCAAAAGGGCGACAGATGAGGGCAACCTCATCTGCACGAAATACAACACTCGCGAACTCGGCACGAGCGACGCAGCCGAGGCCCTCAAGGACCTCGAGGCAGCTACGTCGTTCGAGAAGTTGCGCGACGAAATTGGCACCGAGTGGACGGTGGCGATCACCCTGGCAAAGAACGCCGGGTACGCGACCCGGCCGATCGAGGACTACTACCCCGAGGTGACGAAGTAGTCAGGTCTTGAGGGCACCTTCCAAGCCCCTCTCCCCCGCCCCCACAAAAGGGCGGGGTTTTACGTATTAAAAAACTTAGTGACAAAATAGCTTTTTGGAACATTGCGCAGACCGACGGGTCGAGCACGAAGAAATTCGCCAGCAGGCGAATATTCTGTTTCCAAAAAGCTATTTTGTCACTAAGTTTTTCTCACACACTTAATCCACCACCAATTTTTGTGTTACTATAACCTGTATGGAAAAAACTGACTTGGAACTTGTCACAAGCTATTTGGACGGAGACGAAGAATCTCTCCGCACACTCATCGAACGCCACAGCGACTCTCTCTACAACTTTGTCTACCGATTTGGAGGAAAGGATGACTCGGCGGATATTACGCAAGAAATTTTTGTAAAAGTTTGGAAAAATCTGCACAAGTTTGACCGCGAAAAAAATTTCAAAACGTGGCTTTTTGCCATTGCCCGCAACACGGTGACCGACTGGCTCCGCAAACGAAAACATATTCTCTTTTCTGATATGGACAGTGAGAATATGTTTTTTGAAGACAGTCTCGTGGACGAAGAAATGCGTCCCGACGAAATATCAGTACTCGCTCACGACAAACAAAAGCTGGAACAAGCTCTCGAGAAACTCTCGCCAGAATACAAAGCTGTACTCCTGTTGCGTTACAGTGAAGATTTTACATTCAAAGAAATCGGCGAAATTTTGGACAAGTCACAAAACACAGTCAAAAGCCAGCACACACGAGCACTCGACCAACTCAAGAAAATTTTGAAAAAGTAAAAGGCCGTGCACTGGCACGACCGGAACATTAGGAGAAACTGCTGACTGCTGTAGCTTCGTCCTGAAAAAAATCAAACAAACGATTGAGTTTCAAAGACCCAATAATATTCCAAACTCCCGGAGAATCCGAGACAATCTTGATCAGAGGGCCTCTTGTACATTGAGACAAAATAAAAAGAGCCGACAGACTCGCAATAGCAACAACATCGAGTCGACGCATACACACAAAATTGAGAATAATATTTTTATTACCTTTGGTCCACAGACCCATTATAAATTTGCACAAATCTTCCCAATCGCCTCGCCGAACAGGGCTGAGCACACTAATGACGAGAACGTCGTTAGTGCGATGTATCTCCGTTCTTAGGCTCATTCTAAAATCACTATACTAGGGTATTATATAAAGGTCAATGCACCGAAATATGGGGATATATCGTATACACCAATATGAACAATGTGTTTTTAAAGGTCAATAAACCAGAAAATCTGGATTCTTTGATTTACACCAAAATCGGAGAGGAAAGAAAAAGAAAGGCAAAAGTACATCTCATGTACACGTCATTTGTGAGTGTGATTTCTCTCGGTGCACTCGTACCAGCCCTCACATATCTTTTCCACGGATTTTCACAATCTGGCTTTTATGAATATTTTTCTCTTCTCATTTCCGATGGTGGCACAGCCCTGTCATCATGGAAAGAAATTCTCCTCTCTCTCGTAGAGTCACTTCCGGTGCTGGAAGTTTCGGCGTTCCTTGCACTTGTACTAGTTTTGCTCGCAACAACCAAGTACATTGTGAGAGACACACGTACAATTTATCAATTAGCTTAATAGTGTTCGGTTTTTAAACACAATTTTTTATGGAGATTAAAAATTTTTTCGCGACAAAAACATTTACAAAAGTTTTGTATGGCATCGGTGCACTCATTATTTGTCTACTCATTTTTCAGGCCGGAGTAATGGTCGGATTTCGAAAAGCCGAGTTTTATGGCGGATTCGGTGAAAAATACAGAGAAACATTCGGCGAGCCTCGAGGTGGCATGGGAATGATGGGCGGTTTTTTGGGTAACACAGGATATCCAAACGCCCATGGTGCTGTCGGAAAAATTATAAAAATAAATCTCCCCACTCTTGTCACAATAGGACCAGACAATGTTGAGAAGGTTGTCCTCCTTACTGATGACACACTCATCCGACGTTTTCGAGACACACTACAGCCAGCCGATCTCAAAATCGATGACGATATTGTCGTCATCGGCTCACCAAACAGCTCATCACAAATAGAAGCAAAACTCATCCGTCTCCTCCCTCCAATGATGGCACCATTACAAGATAGCGCAAGTACTACACCAAAAAAATAATATGAAAACATTTTTTTCCAAAGAAACAGTACGAAAAATGCGAACGTATTGGACCGAGCATAAGATCAAAAGCAGTATTGCAATCCTACTTGTATTGCTTGTTGGCTACTGGGGATATGGCAAACTTACGAGCAAAGCTGGCGACCCACAGTATGTGGTAACAAATGTACAAACCGGAACACTTGTCACAACTATTACAGGCACTGGACAAGTCTCTTCATCAAATCAGATTGAACTAAAACCAAAAGCGTCTGGCGATGTTGTCTATGTTGGTGTGACAAGTGGCCAGGTAGTCAGAGCTGGAACAACCATTGTCTCACTCGACGCAACAGATGCACAAAAAGCCGTACGTGACGCCGAGGTCAATGTGCAAAGCGCTCAAATTTCTCTACAAAAAATAAAACAACCCGCTGATACACTTTCCACAATCCAAGCACAAAACGCTCTTGCCTCAGCACAAACAAGTCTCGCAAAAGCGTATGACGATGGGTGGAATAGTGTGTCGCAAACATTTATTGATTTACCTGGGGAAATGGCCGGCATGCAAAGTATTTTGTACGGAACAGATGTTTCAAAAGGCAGTCAAGATAACATTTCGGCGTACAACGATATGATCTACAATATTGACCAAAATGTGACAACATTCCGAGACAACACCGCAACAAAATACAAAACAGCGGTGGATGTATACAACAAAAATTTCAATGATTTTAGAATGTCATCTCGAACAATGGGAACGACAAGTATAGATTCCTTAATTCAGGAGACATATGCAACAACCCAACTCATTTCTGATTCAATAAAAAGTACAAACGACTTTCTCAACTATATTAGAACAACTCTGACAACACAAAACAAACAAATACCAGCCAGTCTGACATCAGCACAAGCATCACTCAACACGTACACAAACCAAATCAACTCACATTTGACTGATTTGCTCAATGTAAAAAACACACTGACAAGTTCTGCATTTTCTATTGCAGAAAAAACAGCAAGTTTGAGCAAACTGCAAAGTGGCTCTGATCCGCTCGACATTCAGTCAGCAGAGCTCAATCTCGTTCAAAGACAAAATGCTCTGAAAGATGCACAAACAAATCTTTCAAATTACTATGTTACCGCTCCATTTGATGGAACTGTTGCAGCAGTTAATGTAAAAAAATATGATTCAGTTTCTTCGGGCACAGCAGTAGCAACTCTCATTACAAGTCAGCAATTTGCAGAAATTTCACTCAACGAAGTTGATGTGTCCAAAGTTAAACTCGGGCAAAAAGCCACACTCACATTTGATGCAATTGACGGGCTTACAATCACCGGAGTTGTATCAGAAATAGATTCAGTCGGAACAGTCTCACAGGGTGTTGTCACATACAATGTCAAAATTTCACTCGACACACAAGATGACAGAATCAAGCCTGGAATGAGTGTCAGTGCAACAATCATCACAAACACCGTTCAGGACGCACTTCTCGTTCCAAGTACAGCAGTCAAAACTCAGGGCAATATAAGTTACGTCGAAATATTTACTCCCCCACTCTCTACAACCACTCCAATTGCAACAGGAAATCAAGGAATTGCGACGGCAGTGTTGCCACAACAAGTCATTGTTGAAGTTGGACTCTCTGACGACACATCAACACAGATCATATCCGGCCTGACTGACGGAGAACAAGTTGTCGTACGAACAATTGCTCCTACTGGAGTCAAAACTTCAACGACACCGAGCCTCTTGAATGCCGTCGGCGGAAACAGAGCCGGTGGATCTACAGGCGGAGCAACAACAAGAACACTACGAGCAAACTAACCAAATGATTGAAGTCAAAAATATTACAAAAACATATTCTTCTGGCACAGACCTTGAGTTCAAAGCCCTCAAAGGTGCAACCTTCAAAATAGAAGATGGCGAGTTTGTTGCTATTATGGGACCGTCTGGATCGGGCAAATCAACACTTATGCATATTCTCGGTGCACTCGACACACCAACGAGTGGAAAATATTATCTCGATGAAAAAGATGTCTCTACCCTCTCCGAGGATGAGCTCGCAGATATTCGAAAAGATAAAATCGGGTTTGTGTTTCAGTCATTCAACTTGCTTCCCCGCACAACTGTACTCCGAAATGTAATGTTGCCACTCATTTATGAAGGTGTTAATAAAAGTGAGCGAGAGAAAAGAGCAACAGAAGCTCTCATCTCCGCCGGACTTGATGAAAGTCATTTTCTGCACCTTTCAAACCAGCTCTCTGGAGGACAGATTCAACGTGTGGCAATCGCAAGAGCACTCGTCAACAACCCCTCCCTCATCTTGGCAGACGAACCAACAGGAAATCTCGACTCAAAAACCGGAGAAATCGTACTCGGAACATTTCAGAAATTAAACAAAGAAAAAGGCAGAACAATTATTCTCATCACTCACGAGCACGATATCGCCGAGCACGCCGAAAGAATCATTCACATCAAAGACGGCGAAATAGTAAGTGACAGCAAGAGTCATAAAAAAAGAATTATATGAAAATAACAGATATTTTGGAAGAAACATATTCTGCCCTTTCAGCGAACAAAGTCCGCTCGGGTCTCACGATGCTCGGTATTATTATTGGTATCAGCTCCGTGATCGCTATGGTTTCTATCGGGCAAGGTGCTCAGAGCGCAATACAGGCAAGTATCCAATCAATCGGCTCAAACCTCGTCCTCGTCACTCCCGGTGCCCAGAGAGGCCCCGGATTCCAAGTGAGCGCCGGTAGAGGCTCTGCTCGTACACTAACCCAAGCCGATGCAGACGCAATAGTAAAAGAAATTACTCTCGCAAAAGCGGTGGCACCAGAAATTTCCGGACGATATCAAGTCACTGCAAAAGGCACAAATACAAACACATCTGTTATTGGAACAATTTCGGCATATCCGGGAGTGAGAAATGTAGAAATCGATCAAGGTTCGTTTGTTTCCGATCAAAATGTAAGAAGTCTTGCAAAGGTGGCCGTGCTCGGACCAACAGCTCGAGATGACTTGTTTGGAGCCGGTGCAGACGCGATTGGACAAACAATTCGTATCAAAGGAATTGAATTCAAAGTGGTCGGCATCACAAAAGCAAAAGGTGGTTCTGGTTTTGGTAGCCAGGACGATATGATATTTATTCCCCTTTCAAGTGCTCAAAAATTTCTTGCTGGTGAGGATTATGTAACAACGATCAGTGTCCAAGCAACTGACTCTAGTTCTATGACAGAAATTCAGACTCAGATTTCAGACCTCCTCCTCAGTCGCCATCATATTACAAACCCTCAGCTCGCCGACTTTAGCACGTTAAATCAAGCCGATATCGTCGCCACAGCATCGAGCGTCACAGGCACATTTACAACTCTCCTCGCAGCAGTTGCTGGCATTTCACTTATTGTCGGAGGTATCGGTATTATGAATATGATGCTCACAACTGTTACAGAAAGAACTCGAGAAATTGGTCTTCGCAAAGCCATCGGTGCAAAGAAAAAAGATATCAGTTTACAATTTCTTATCGAAGCAATTATGCTCACATTTATCGGTGGAGTTATCGGTGTGATTCTCGGGTGGAGCATATCATTCGGCGTATCGTATTTAGGCATATTACAGACAAGCGTGTCAGTCTCTTCAATCCTTTTAGCGTTCGGAGTATCAGCAGGAATCGGAATTGTGTTTGGGTACTACCCTGCTCGCAGAGCAGCAGGACTCAACCCAATCGATGCACTCCGATACGAATAACTGGTACAAATAATATTAATAATTAAAAAAGTAATATAACGATATGAATAAAAAAACACAAATGATTATTGTTGCAGTGGCTCTAGTCGCCGTCTCATTTTTTGGTGGTGTGATGTATGGCAAAAGCCAAGCACCAGCGGGACGCAGTGGAACTGGAACATTTACAGGGGCTGGAGGCACTGGAAACCGCATGATGCGAGGTGGTGCAGGTGGTGGGATTACAAGCGGAGAAGTATTATCAAAGGACGCAACAAGCGTGACTCTCAAGCTCCGAGATGGCGGATCAAAACTGGTTATGGTTTCTGGATCAACACTTGTGATGAAATCAACTGCAGGGACATTAAACGACCTCTCTGTCGGAGAACAAGTTTCCGTAGTAGGTACAGTCAATTCCGATGGCAATACAATCACAGCCCAATCAATACAAATCAGACCAGCGACAACCACGAGAGCAAATTAAAAATAGAAAAAGAAAAACCTCATCTCAAAAGATGAGGTTTTTCTATCTGAGCCACCCGTCAGACTCGAACTGACGCGATCCTCTTTACAAAAGAGGTGCTCTACCAACTGAGCTAGGGTGGCAAACTGCTAACACATTTTAATACACCTTTTGGTGGCTTAAAACAGACTTTAATTTATCATTTTTGCAAAAGTTTTGCAATTAAATCTTGTGGTCTGCACTGTCTGTTTTCTTTTCTGACAATTTTTCCAAAAAGAATGAGACCGAGCCATTATTTCGCAAAACTCTCCTTCCCCGAAAACCATCACCGGCGTTGTAATACTTTTTTGCGAGATAATCCTTGAGTTTGACTGTCAGCTCGTAGGCATATGCTGGCAAGAAATCAAAGAGAAACAGTCCAGCAATTTTTCTGTACTGCTTGTATTTGAAAACACCGAGTGCAATCATTTTGTGTACCCGTTCATCACAGCTAATCAAAAACTTTGAAACAAAATGAAATTTTCTGAAATGTATTTCAAAAAGCTTTGAGCCAATCATTGCGCATAATGCAAACAGGGACACATAAAATAGAATTATCATAAAAATTTATTGAGATACGGAATATCTCACGAAACGTGAGAGTTCCATTTTTTCGCCAAATTTCTGAACTGCTGATGTTATAAGATCCTTTACTTTGAGATCGGGATTTTTAATAAACACTTGTTCCAAAAGCACTCGTTCACTCCAATACGAAGCAAGTTTTCCTTCCAAAATTTTCTCTTGAATGTCTGCTGGCTTGCCCTCCACCTCTTTTGCAAACATTTCTCTCGCCAAAGACATTGAGTGTTCATCTATGTCCTCTATTTTCAAAAACTGAGGATTTGTTGCTGAGATTTGCATTGCGATATCACGCGCGATCTTTTTGAATTCGTCGTTGTTTGCAACGAAATCAGTTTCGCACAAAAGCTCCACCATCGCACCAACTCGGTGTGTATTGTGAATATACGACTCAATAACTCCAGAACCGAGAGTTCTGTCGCCCTTTTTGACCGCGATATCAGCACTCTTTTTGAGAAGCAAAAGTGTGGCCTTTTCCATATCGCCACCAGTCTCCTCAAGCGCTTTTTTGCATTGCATAATAGACACACCAGTCTTATCACGCAACTGTTTGACTATCTCAGTTGTTATTTCCATAGAATGAACTATTTATTATTTAGCTTTTACTAATTGACCTGCTTTGTAGGCATCTGCAATTTGTCGAAGGAAGAATTCGATACTTGATTTTGATGAGTCGTTGCCAGGTATTGCATAATCAACATCCGCAAGATTGTTATCTGAACCACAAAGGCCGATAACAGGAATGTTCATCTTGTGGGCTTCTGCAACAGCGATTGACTCTCTCTTTGCATCAACAACAAACACTGCCTGGGGCAAACTTTTCATAACAGAAAGTCCAGAGAAAAACTCTTTCAATTTTGCTATTTCTCGGTCAATCAAAAGTCTCTCTTTTTTTGTATATTTAGCAAGTTCTCCTTTTTCTTTTTGAGAAGTGAGAGTCTCAAGCTTTTCTACTCGCTTGCGAATCTCTGGAAAATTTGTGAGAGTGCCTCCGATAAAACGACCGGAAACGTATGGCATATTGATACTTTCTGCTGTAATTGAAATTGCTTCGTGTGCTTCGTTCTTTCCACCTACAAATAATATTGTAGCATTTTTTGAAGCGAGCGTCTTGATGAATTCCACAGCCCCCTCGAGAGACTCTTTTGTCTTTTCAAGATCAAAAATCTCAATTTTGTTTTTGATACCAAAAATAAACGACTTTGTTGATGGGTGTCGTCGTGATTTGACGAAACCAAAATGGGCTCCGACAGAAAAGAGTGCGGAAACCATACTATCTTGCGATACTTTCTCAGTATTTTTTGAATTATCCATATAGGTAGGAGCTTACCAGAAATCTGTCCCTTTTGCAACCCTTATTTCACGGTCACGGATTTCATTACGACTGGCTCTACTGGCTTGTCATTTGCCCCTGTTTTGACACTAGCTATCTTGTCCACCACGTCCTGTCCAGAAACAACCTTGCCGAAAATAGTGTAGTTATTTGGAAGCGGATAGTCGGCGGTCATAATAAAGAACTGACTGCCATTTGTGTTGGGTCCGGCGTTTGCCATAGCTACCACACCTTTTTTGTAGCCGGCTTTGTAGCTCGCTGTGGCAGGATTGAGCTCATCTGCAAACTGATATCCTGGGCCACCTGTACCGTTTCCATTTGGATCACCACCCTGGATCATAAAACCTTTGATCACTCGATGAAATGTGAGTCCATCGTAGAACTTTTTGTTTGCGAGTGTAATGAAATTTGCCACCGTGTTTGGTGCATCGGCTGTGTATGTCTCAAATACTATTTTTCCATAATTTGTTTCTATTGTAATCATATGTGTTTTTGTATCGTTATGTTTAATTGTGTCTGCTTGTCCTGTTCCAGTCCCCGTCGCCACCGCCACATTTTCCGAGCCGAGAGATGATGCAACAGATGCAATCTGGTCTGTGAGTACATCCGGCGACACAGCGGTTTTTGGAGCAGTATCCCGAAATAAATAATATCCTGCAAAAATAACAGCAAACACAACAACCAAACTTGTGATTATATTTTTTGTCATAAATATGCGTTTAATTTATAAATACAATACTATCATTAAAGGGCGAGATTTGGTCAGGAATAATTTTTTCGCCGTCGCTCAAAAATTTTCCCTACCCGGACTCGCGACCAAGTCTGTTGACTTGGTACCCGCTCCGTCTTTCAAATCTCGAAAAAATCTTTGATTTTTTGCGGAGAGGGCGAGATTTGAACTCGCGGTAGGGTTTCCCCCACGCTGGTTTTCGAAACCAGTACTTTAAACCACTCAGTCACCTCTCCATTTCTATCTGTTATTTAATACTCAACACCTCTCCATTTTGGAGCACATCAAAATGTGCTCCAAAATGGAGAGGTGTTGAGTATTAAATAACAG
>Ga0194053_10000500_pt1 | contig 29586 bp, 27 predicted proteins | sample SepL228m_MetaG_FD_161684 | JGI IMG/M metagenome (GOLD analysis project Ga0194053, IMG submission 161684) | Anoxic zone freshwater microbial communities from boreal shield lake in IISD Experimental Lakes Area, Ontario, Canada - Sep2016-L227-8m | ecosystem: Environmental > Aquatic > Freshwater >... | reverse complement strand
GAACCGGCCCCCATTGGTAACCCAAATCCGGTGACAATGGAAGAAGGCGGAGAATCGATTCCAGACACCGAGGAAATAGCAACTGAAGCGGATGTTCCAACCCCCGCAATGACTGATTCTCAGGATAAAACGGACGGTATTTGATGGAGCATTTCGAAACGACACAAATTTATCTCAAGCCCTAATAGCGGGCTTGAGATAAATTTCACCGCATCCTCTGGATCACAACTCTGACGTCTCTAAGCGTTGCTTTATCGCTCGCCACCCTGGGCTAAGTTTTTCCAACTCAGCATAGAACTCTTTGTCGTGACGAGGATGCTTGATATGGCAAACCTCATGCACGATCACATAGTCAATGCACGGCACCGGGGCGCGAACCAATTCCGGATTCAGATACATGCGTCCGTCAGAATGAGTACTCCCCCACCGTTTAGGCATGTCGAGCAAATGCAACTTGGGTTCCGGCAATCCACGCGTGACGCACCAGGCTCGCCATTTCAGAAGGCGTCGCTCAAATTGCTCCTTGGCCTTCACCCTCATCCAGCCGGAAAGTAAGACGGACACCGCGATGCTGGTATTGGATGGTAAACTGATATGCAGGTAGCCCCCCCGCAACTTTACATCCGGCTTGGCTGCCAGAGAGATTTTCAGGCGGTATTGCCGCCCCAGATAACGATGGGTCGCCCCGGTGCAATACCGCCGTGCCGGTCGCTCCACACGCAGGGCCAGAAAATGACGGCGCTGCCGCATGATCCATAAAGACCGTTTCCGAATCTTGTCCTGTATCTCGGGAACTCCGGCGCCCAAAGGAGCAACCACCTCCACAGCGCCATTCGGTAGCACACTGATCGCCAACGTATGCCGCTTAGTTCGCTTCAAGAAACACTGCCCAATGACCGTGGAGATCTTTTGCATTTACACATCGTCCGGACGGTTTCGGGCAATCTGAAGGCAGGACTCAATCAGCGCATCCATCTGCTCCAGGGAAAGAGTGATTCCCTTCAATTTCTGGAGTTCAAACAGAAAATCATCCATCTGGTTCCGCATACGGTTCTGGGCGTCCGAGTTATCCCGCCACCGAACCACCGCCTCTGCCCGAATGATGGCCTCCAGTTTCAAGCTCATCTCCGCACGAATCTGATCAATCGCGGCATCCCGTGCAACCGCCGCAGACCCGTATGAAGGAGACCCCTCCCTCACGCCAGGAGTCATTTTTTCCGAAACCGCTCCATAGAGCGCCTGGGCAAAGTCATTGCCATCGAGGGAGGCCGGCATATCCGACTTCCGGCGATCCCGCACACGCTCCATGATCTCCTTCACCTTGGCCAGGTATTGGGCATCCGTGATACGCTGCTGCTTGTACTCGGCAATCGTCTGCTCCAGCAGCAGGGAGAATTTCCGATAGAAGAACGGATCTTCCTCCATCTTTTCGGTGATCGTCTTTTTCGTCCGATTGGCGATGATGTCGGCCTTGGCCCTCGGGGATCGCGCCTTATCGACTTCCTTTTCGAATGCCTGGCGTTCGAAGATATTTACAGGGTCCACCACCTGAATGACCTCATCCGCCTGAACATAGGTCGCCAGCATCTTCTGGATTTGCGCCTCATAGTCCCGGTAATCAATCTCCTCGGCATACCGAATCTTCACGGAGGCACGCAGCTTCTGAAAAAACATCGCATCCTTCTTGTAACGCTCGACCTTATCGTCCGGCGTGGCAATTACCCACTGGATACTGGAAAGCCCCATTCGCAATACACGGCAGAACTTGGATAGCTTGGTGTAGTAATCCTCCCGCCGCTCAGGCTTCTCCAGCGACAGCTCAAAGGCCTCCTCATCCTTCTTGTTGGTTACTTCCCGGAACAAGTCCCAGAGCGCGTCATGCAGTTTAGGCAATGCCTTGAGCGCCTCCGTCAGATCGGTCAGCGTCCCTTCCAGATCTTCCTCATCGAACTTGCCGTCCAAGTCGCTGTAAAGCTCCAGCGCGTCATGCAATTGCGTGACAACCCCGTAGTAGTCGATGATATAGCCGAAGTCCTTGCCGGTGTGCAGCCGATTCACGCGGGCAATGGCCTGGAGAAGTGTATGCTCCTTCAGACTTCGCGCAATATACAGCACCACATTACGGGGCGCATCGAAACCGGTCAGCAGTTTATCTACCACGATGACGAGCTCAGGCGTCTCAGACTTCTTAAACGAGTTGATAATCTGGCGGTTATATTCCTTTTCGGAACCATACTTCTCCATCATTGCTTTCCAGAATCGCTCGACGCTCTCTTCTTTAATCACCATGACCCCGTCATCGCCTTCGATCTCCTGGGGACCGGAAATGACCACCTCACTGGTTACCTTTCCGAATTCGTCGAAGAACCGTTTCAGGATCAGAGCCTCCTTCTTACCGGAAGCGGTCAACTGCCCCTTGAAACCCGTGCCTGCCCATTGTGTCGAAAAGTGCTGTGAAACATCCCACGCGATCAGGTACAGCCGGCTTTCCAATCGGTTAAGTTCATCGCGCGATGCGAATTTCCGCTTCAAGTCGGTCTTCTGCGCCGGTGTCAGGCCCTTGCACATAGCCTCGAACATGGCATCCACGGCCTTCTTATTCACATTCTGCATGATGTGGCGGCCTTCATAGAGGAGCGGAACTACCGCCGCATCGGCCACGGCATCGCGAATGGTGTACGCCGGTTCGATGAAGCCGCCAAATTTCAGCGCCGTGTTTTTCTCCTTCTTCATCAGCGGCGTTCCGGTGAAGCCGATAAAACAGGCCTTTGGCAAGGCTTTACGCATGCGGATGTTGGCCTCCCCATATTGGCTGCGATGGCTTTCATCCACGAGGACGAAGATGTCGTCATCCTCATTCTTGAAGTTATCGGCAACATTGGCGGCCGCCCGGAACTTATCAATCACGGTGGTGATCACGGCCACACGCTCATTCTTCAACAACTCTTGCAGGTTTTTCCCAGTCTTGGCCATGCGCGGCTCCTTGCCGCACTGATGGAAGGTCTTCCAAATCTGCTCATCGAGATCGACACGGTCCGTAACGATCACGATCCGGGGATTCTTGATCTGATCATCCAAAGCCAAGGCCTTGCCCAACAGCACCATCACCAGTGACTTGCCCGAGCCTTGGGTTTGCCAGATTACGCCACCTTTGCGGCGTCCCTCAGTATCGCGCTGCTGTACCCTCTCCAAGGTCTTACGGATGGCGAAATATTGCTGATACCTAGCGACCTTCTTCACCGCTCCGCCCTCATCATAGAGCATAAACTGCCGCGCCAGTTCAATGAGTCGCTCAGGACGGCATAGCGCCCAAATCAACCGGTCCTGTTCGGTCGGCTCCCGAGCCTGGATCGCCATTTCCTCAAATGCCTGCTTGGCATAGGCAAACGCACCCTTGAACAGTTTGTCATGCTCCTCGCGCCGCACCGGCCCATTGATGGCAGCACGCACCTCCGCATCCACATCGCGCATCTCGCGCCACTTCGCCCAGAACTTGATCGGCGTGCCGGTCGTGCCATAACTGCCTTCATTCTTATTCAGGGCCAGAACAAGCTGGGTATAGAGGAAGAGATGAGGGATCTCGTCATTCTGCCAATTCCGAATTGACTGCTTGATGGCCTGCTCCAGTGAATGCTTCTCTTCCGGACGTTTGCATTCGATTGCCACAAAAGGGATGCCGTTCACGAAACAGACAATGTCAGGCCGCCGGGTTTCCTTGCTGCCGGTGCGCTCCACTTCAAACTCCGAGGTGACATGGAAGGTATTGTTACGGGGATTAGCCCAGTCAATAAAGCGAAGTGTAAAACCCTTGGTCACCCCATCAATGGTCTGATCCAGACTCTTGCCAAGAGTCAGCAGATCATAAACCTTCTCACTCGTCCGGACCAACCCATCGAACGGAACCTCCCGCAACGCTTCAATGGCCTTGGCAATATTCTCATCCGAGAACGGCACCGTTTGCCCCTTGAAAGAAATTGAATTGAGCCGCTTTAACTGCCTGCTAAGCACAAACTCCAGCAAGACATAGCGGAGCTTGGCGCGCCGCTCGGCATACACCTCCTCCGGACTCAGGTACGCGTATCCGAGTTGCTGCAGCAGCCGCACGGCTGGGATTTGACTGATGTGGGATTCCTGGAAGGAAGGGTTATTCATATTCACCTATCAGTTTTTTATTGGCCGTTGCGGAACTTTTGCATCATTTTTATGAGGGGCTTCCGGCCCCAGCCATTTCCCGCACATTAGGAAAAGCTCATAGAACACCAGCCATTCGGCCGTCCATGGTATGATTTTATCATGTAGATTGTCGCTCCATCGCCAAGGTTGTTCTCGATGATCGTAGAGGCATAGCGTGCCTTCTCGATAGATGTGTATATGCCCCCAGCTTCCCCGAGGAATTTGTGGTCTCCGAATACGAACTTCCGGTATTCCACCATTTTTATAACTTACTTTGACTGTATAAGTAGCGCAATGCTCTGAAGGTGTAATCTCACCTTCACATTCAAGCAAGTTGTTGTGAAGCGCACACCGGAACCCTGGAAACCGTTTCTCCATAAATGTCTTTTGAAGGACAAAATTGCGGTACTCGGCTGCACGATCACGTTTTTTAATGATTGCTCGATCCATAGAATTTGTGCGCTACATTTACTACACCGATTGCACCCAACACCCCTGCCGATGATGTCCGAACGCCATTTCCCACTAACGCAGCCTTTTCAAGCAGAGCCTTCTTCTTCTCCTCATCCTTGCGCTTGTCATCAAATTCCTTGAAGAATCCGTCGCTCTTGAAGACCCAGTCCCACCTCGTCCTGGCAGAATCTGCATTGTTATTTTCAGTTTTATCCAGTTCACTCAACTCAGCTAGCGCTTCCTGTACATGAACTAGCAATGCAACAACGTTACTATCTGCCTCGGTTTTTGTGATGGCCGGCTTATCCGGATGCGCCAGGTTACAAATACGTTTTGAGCCTAGGAGTCGAATCTTAAGATTAGTCAACAATTCCCTGAACGCGACATCAATACGTTGATGGTAGTTAGGCTGGCATTCACTGACCAGCATGGTCAATTTCATTCCGTTTGGCATGTCCCAATCTGTATCCGGCCGACTACGACAAAATCGCTTCAACAGTTGAACAAGCTGACGGAACTGAGTACCCCACCCGTCTACAATCGCGTTTCGCCCCTCGACTGTGGCATCAAACCATACATTGACTTGAGTTGGATCTGACTTTTCCCATGACTTTTCGCTTGCCAACTCGCGCATAATATCGCCATTTGACTCCAGCCACTTTCGGTAAACAGGAAAGTCCACATGGTGTTTCTCCTCATCTGTATCTGCATAGAAAACCCTAACGCAGTTGGTGCAATTTCGAGGCTGCCGGTTGAACCGGTCATCCTTGAGGGCTTCCCTAACTTTGTCTTTGGCTTGAGCCGCAGTAAGTTCTTCACCATCCTTATTCACCAGCTGGTGCTTCCACAACACCACTCCGTCATCGATGTCATACTCATCATTCACAAACCTAGTTTGGATGACCGTTTGCATAGCAACGGAGCCTTGAGGTTGGAAGCTTGATACACCAATAGTGACTCCGGGTATTTCATTTGGGAGCCTAGCGATTAAGCGGTCGCGATTGGCTTTTCGGTGGGATAACAATTTCTCCCTAAAATCTACACTAAGTCGCACTTTTTGATCGCGAAAACTCTCAATTCGTTCTGAGTAATCGTACATAGTCAGACACCTCCATTATTTTGGCTAAGTTTTTCGGCATAAGCCATCCAGTCAACAGCTGGTACAGTGGCCAGAGATTGCAATTTCCACAATAAGCGAAAGGCGAAGAAAGCAAGGGCGTTGTTGGATGGACCGTATGTATATGCCCCCGCCCCCGCAAATATATCAAATGAAGCACCAGTCGCAGCAAAGCCGCAATCAATCTCACTATCCCCAGTGAGCCCCGCATGTACCGTTCGGAAAGCATCACTAAAGCCTTCCTTCCAGTCCACTTCAATGGCCAATATGCCCGCCACAATGTCGAAGTGTTTCTTGGCCGGATAAACCCCTCCGGCATGGTGAATCTCTACTGACGTGCGTTTTAGTTTTCGCACAGACGCAGCCTTTTCGGCAGCGTACTCCAGATAACCTTTATCAATCTTCGGCTTACATTCGAAAATAGCGTAGACGGCTTCAGCAGGGACATACCGGTGCTTGTCATTATCAAGCAATGTGGGAGTGTATTGACGGTCAAATACCACAACATCAATTGAATGGCTTACACTACCGAGCGAGTCTAAGACAATGGCTTTCTCCACCGTGTACCGATTCGGCAGGTACTTTCGCAAGAAATCAATAAAATGTTGCTCATTTACTTCACCGCGATCACCGGCATGAATGATACGCGCAGAGGATTGGAGTTTGGTGACCAAGCATTGCTGCTCAGTAGCAAAAGCTTCGCGCAAGAACTGTTCGTTTGTAGGTATGTTGGTTTGGTCAGCCATGTTTTTCCGTTCTGACGCGAATAGCGCCGGTTAGCAATTTTTGCATCAGCCCGCGCTTCTGCTGGTCAAGGGCATCCCGCTTAGCTCCCAAAAGGAGAAGTTCTTGATCACAAGTATCAAGTATGTCCGCAATCCTCTGCTGTTTCTTGATATCGACGGGTATGGTTACTTCTATGGTCGCGAAGGCTGGGAACTTGAGGTTAGGAAATAACTTACTTACCGCCAACCCTCTTGCGTTGAGCGTTTGAGAGTAATGGTGAATCGTTCCAAATTGAGCCCCACTCACATCGCCAGTTTGCATGAACGGAATATCGCCACCAAAAAAACTTGGATCATTGCGCGGACGATGAGAAAAACGCCCCCTTTCGATATTGGCCCATTCTCCGAGCAAATTGATCTGCCAATTCGTTTTAGGCTTCATACCCCACCCTTCTTCCCGCTCACTATCTTCCCTTTCAACTGCTTCACCTTCGCAACAGCTTTCCGGGCACGCTTCTTCACGGGCTTCGGCTGCTCATCCTTTTCCTCCGAATCCCACATTTCTCTGTAGGCGTTGATGTATTCCGCCGTGGCAACAGGATTTATGAAGAAGTAGTGGCGGCAGAGTTTTTTGTAGAGTTGGAGGGCTGGTTCATAACAGCAGAAGGAGAGCAGGCCGTCGAGGGTGTGTTCGATGTGATTGGTATCGCGACTGCTGGATCGCAGGATGTCATCTACGATTGAAGTGTACGCCAACACGGCTTGCTGATTCAAAGCCTGGAGTTGCTCTGCCAAGCCTCTGATGGATTCAAACATGTCGTCGTAGTCGCTCATTTCAGCACCTCCCAATGGCCCAGTTTGCGTCCGCCAGTACGAAGAAGCTGCTTCGCATCTCTCAAAGTGGCGATTTGCTTTCGAACGGCACGCCCGCTAATGCCAAGTTCTTCACCAATCTGCTCCGTGGTGACTGCCGGGTTCACCGCCATGAGAGCCAGTATTCTCTCGGCGGTCTTACCGGAACTTTCCTTTAGGAACTTTCTTTTAGGAACTTTCTTTCGGGAACCTGACACCTCAACTATTTTCAGAGCTTCGATTGAGGATGGCCGGTTGAATGAAACGATAAACAGACTCCCGATTTCGCGAAAAACAACATCGGGAGCATTCTTGAGTATCAATGGCATGCCGCGCCCCCAAGCCTCCACCATTTCGATACGACGAAACAAATCGGCAATCAAGGGATTGCGTCGCTGCGAAACATGCCCTTTGCGCAAGTCATCCAGCGTCAGGCAACCATATAAAGTTCCAGGATTCCGGATTTCGACGCGATCCTTGAAGATCGCCACCTGCACGTAATCCGGGTCGCAGTAATCACGATGGCAAAAAGCATTGATGATAGCTTCGCGCAAAGCATCTACTGATACCTCCGGCACGTCTACCCGATACAACCCATTGAGCCGCATCCCGATGTGAATATTTTTAAGCACAAACCGTTGCGCCTCTTCGATCAATTCCAAAATGTCGCCCTGGATATCGTGGCGGTCAATAATCATCGCACTATCGGTCGTTCCAAACACCGCACAGCGTAGCTCCATCGGGGCCGACTTGGCAAAAAACAGGGCTGCTGCGTTCAGCAGCTTCCCGGCTTTGAGCAGACCAAGCTTTTCGACCGCATTAGCCGGCGTATCCCAACTAAGCCCGGCTCGATCAACAAACCGCTTCAACTTTTCAACGTCAAGATCCGCAACACTCAGTCCACAAATTCTATTATCCCAACGCAGTAGTTCACTGTTTTTCGCCAGAATCAGTTTTTCCAGCGCTTTGACACTCAATTGCCGGTCTTCATCTGCCACGCGCATATAGGCACGGCCATGGGAATGATACGGCGCTTCATGTCCGTCAAACGCTACTTTGATGCAGTGACACCCATCAACTATCTCAAGGGTGACATGGGGGTATATTTTGGGCTCGATATGAGCGGCTATGGCCTGCGACACATCGCGCAGTGTCTTTTCGTTTACTTCGAGCCCAACAGCTTTCCCGTCATTGCGAATACCAAACCACAGTTCACCATGGCCATGTTTGTTGAGAATGGCGGAAATGGAACCCAGCCCGGCTGTAAGCTCAGCCAGACTTTTCTTGAGTTCTATGGTTTCCGTTTCTTTCACTTATCGCCTTTCTCCAAGCGGGCTAAGTTTGAATGGGCGGTAAGAGTCTGCATCTGGCGGATGGCGATTTGATTAAGGCGTTTGAGTCGCTCCCCTTGGGGCAGGTCCATGTGAATGAACTCGGCATTCATGCCTTCGATATTGGCCAATACCAGCAATTGCTCAATAGCCGCATAGTCACGCATATTGCCATCCAGAGAGGGATTGGCCGCCCGCCACTCCCTGGCCGTCTGGCCGAAAAGCGCGACATTCAATACGTCTGCTTCATTGGCATACGTGAAACTGATTTGTTCAGGAGTCAGGGCGGTAGGAATGAGGTGCGCCTTAATGGCGTCGGTATGAATGCGGTAATTTAGCTTGGCAAGTGTACGGTTGAGATTCCAAGCCAGTGACAATCGGCGGTTTTCGTCTTCCTTGAGCCTCTGAAACTCCTTGATTAGATAGAGTTTAAACTCAACCGATATCCATGAGGCGAATTCAAAGGCAATGTCCTTATGAGCGAAGGTGCCCCCGTAACGCCCCGGCTTGGATACCAGACCAATGGCCTCCGTCTTTGCGATCCATTGCTTTGCGGTTAGGATGAAACTGTTGAGCCCTGCCTGTTTTTTAAACCCATCGAATTCGATGGGTTTAAAACCGGGGTTGTTCAAGCCTTCCCATATTCCAAGAAACTCAATGGTATTGCGATTGCGTAACCAATTTTGAATGATGTAATCAGTCCGTTCCGCATCACGGTATCGGGCAATATCAGTCAGGGAAATGTAGTCCTCCCTGTTCTGGGAGACAATGGTAATGGCCGCGCCTTTTACGTTAATCATGGTCATTTTGTCATTTGACATATTCAGACTCCTTTTGCGCGGCAATTACAGTCCCAACTCCTTCAAATACCGATCCATTTTGGCTCGCACGACGACAAGCTCCTTCTCCAGTCCGGCAATCTCTTTCTTCACGGCAGCGAGATCAATCTCTTCCTCTTCCTCAAAAGTATCCACGTAGCGGGGAATGTTGAGGTTGAAATCATTGTCGGCCAATTCCTGCGGGGTAGCGCGATAGGCGTATTTCTCGACCGTCTCAAACTTGCGATAGATGCGGACGATTTTGTCGAGATGCTCATCGGTCAGAATATTCTGGTTCTTGGCGTCCTTATATTCGCGGGAGGCATCAATAAAGAGAACGTCCCCATGGGTCTTGCCTTTGTTAAACAGCAGGATGGCGGCGGGAATGCCGGTCCCGAAGAACAGGTTCGCTGGCAAACCAATAACCGCCTCCAGCAGATTCTCCTCTATGAATTTCTGCCGGATGCGTCCCTCCGCCCCACCACGAAACAGTACGCCATGTGGAACAACAACCCCCACCCGCCCGGTACCCTCACGGGCCGTTTCGATCATGTGGGTGATAAAGGCGTAATCCCCTTTAGACTTGGGCGGATATCCGCGGTGATACCGGTGGTATGGATCGGCCTCCGCCTCCTCAATCCCCCACTTCTCCAGCGAGAACGGCGGATTGGCGACCACAATGTCGAACTTCATCAACTGGTCATGCTCGACCAGGCGTGGATTGCGAAGGGTATCGCCCCACTCGATACGAAAACTGTCCATGCCATGCAGGAACATGTTCATCCGGCAGAGAGCATGCGTAGTGCCGTTACTCTCCTGCCCGAACAGGGCAAAATTGCGCTCATCCGCCTGACGCCCCACCTTGATGAGTAACGATCCCGAACCGCAGGCAGGATCACAAATGGTGTTCCCTTTCTTCGGCGCCAGCAAACGGGCCAGCAGGGAGGACACTTGTCCTGGCGTGTAGAATTCTCCCGCCTTCTTCCCGGCATCGGAAGCAAAGCGCTCCAGCAGGTATTCATAAACATTACCAATTACATCTTCTTCACCCACCACAGAGGGGCGCAAATCAATACGCGGATCATTGAAATCCTCCAGCAGGTGCTTCAGCCGGGCATTGCGGTCCCGCGTCTGTCCCAGCTTATTTTCCGAATTGAAGCTGACTTCGCGGAAGACTCCCTCCAATTTTTCCTTGTTGGCATCTTCGATCGCCCCCAAGGCCACATCAATCCGTTCCCCTATGTCGGCCTTGTTCCGGTGCTCATAGAGGCTTTTGAAATCACACCCATCCGGCAACTGGAAACGCTCACGAGAGAGACGGCGCTCAACCCGTGTGGCATCCCCTTTGAATTCCTTAAGGTAGCGTTCGCGATGGTCGCTCCAGACATCGGAGATGTATTTCAAGAACACCATGACAAGGATGTAATTCTTGTAGTCGGCCGGATCCAGAACACCGCGAAACGTGTCACAGGCGCGCCAGGCGACATCATTGATTTGGCTTTGATCAATCTTCTTCATTTACATGGTTCCTTCGGTTGATTTTCAATGTGATCGGTTGCGGCTTTTAAAAGAGCAGTCTTGGAAAGTTTCCAGTTCAGCGCGGCCAGGCGTTCCTCGAGCCCCCTCGCCTTCAATGCTAAATCGGCAGCCTCCACAATTTTTTGCTGCACTTCCAGCGACGGCAATGGCATCGCCATCTCGGCAAGGTCACTCCGCTGGATAATCTGGACATAGGAGCCTTTGCGGCGCCCCTCGAAATGGCGTACAGCCTGGTCCGACCTGAGAAACCATGCCAGGTATTCCGGCAACACCCGCGCGGGATCGGGCCTTAAAACAAAAAACTGAGCCCCTACCACCGTGCACGGCATATCAAGACGATATGCCAAAGCCGTAGTCCGAGTGCCGCGATTCGGGAACAGAACATCACCCGACCGCAGAAACAAATCTTCTTTTATCGTCTCATTGGGCTCAATACGGATGAGTTCATTCGTCAATAGTTCGCCATCCTGAGAAATATCCCCTATTCGCACAAAATGACAGGACCCAGTCGGCACAGGCCGAGTCGCATCCCGCCCCCGCAAGGTAGCACCCATCCGAATTTCGGCTATCGCGCTAAGCTTAACTATATTTTTATCTGCCGTTTTCATACTTTCCCTTATTACTATATGCTAAGTATGACGATTGTCAACGATTTATCTTATTTTATTTATGCACACCCGCTAGTCGTGCATAGATATGACTCCATAATAATCCATCATTTCCACACCTTGCCCGTCCGCGTCCACCCATGTTCCCCTGTTTTCTCCCGCGCTTCTTTCCGGAGCCGATACATCCGCTCGGTAATGCCACCTTCTTCAAGAAACTTCTTCTCCAGGGCTGACAACTGTTTGCGCGTCAGATAGAGAGCCAGATTCAGCAACGACAACACACCGTTCGCCGAGATTTGGTCTGGCGGGCAAGTCTTCCCGGATTTCACCCAGGCATCCTTAACCCATCTGCGGAACTCATCCAGCGACTTCACATGCCGGCCCTTTAAATCCAGCAAAGCCTGATGCTGGGGCGGCCACTCCTCCAGTTTCTTCTTTTGCAGATATTTCCGGTAGTCTTTGACCAGTTCATCCATGCATCCGATCGCGATCCCAGTCAGTTTGATTTCGCTCTTCTTGGAAACGCCGGAATCAACAGAGCCCTCGGCAATATTCTGGAAGCCGGAGCGCGCCGATTGAACCATCTGGTCGTTTGTGCGATCCGAGATCCGGACGTACTTCTCACAGAACAACACCGTGATGTCGAAGACCAGTTCGGCCAATTGATACGAAAGCAGGTTCTTATACCCGCCATGCTTTGGCAGGAGGCTTTCTTTCTCGCTCATATAGGTTCGCTCCTTTGGAAAACACAAAGATCACAGACAGTCACGGACGGACACAGACGGACACGCCAAAACACGCATCCTGCTCTCCTTGTCAGTCCGTGTCAGTCCGTGTCTATCCTTGTTTGTCTTTGATTGTCCTTGTTCGTCTTTTCTCGCCACAACCCCAAGGACTTTGACACAAGCGAAAGCTGGTTAAAAGATAATATTAGCTAATAACTAGAATTAAAGAAGGTGAGCCTGTATCTCAGAAACACCGGTGCCAATATTAGGCCAATTACCTCCGGCGCAGGGCCAGCGAGACGCCAAAGAAGCCACAGGCCCAAAGCACAATCGTCGCTCCGGTGGCGGTATTCCAGTAATAGGAACAGACTAGGCCTAACACGCCGGAGAGCAGGCTCACAATCACGGACCCCAAAACATACCGCCGGGTATTCCGGGCAAGATTCCTGGCCGTTGCCGCAGGCAGGATCAGCATGGAGTTAATCACCAGCAAGCCTACCCAGGGGATACTGACGGACACCACCACGGCCACCAGTACAGCAAAAAGAGCCTCAAGAAAAGCCGTTGGCAAGCCACGACTTGATGCTAGCGAACGATTTAAACTGACAAAGAAAAAGGCATTGAACAGGAATATCCACAACACGCCGGCAACGCCGGACAACACGGCAAGCCCTCCAAGATCCTTCGGGGTAATTGTTAATATATCTCCAATCAAATATTGGGAGTATTTGGCAAAACCACCGCCACGGGACAGCAATACCACGCCCAAGGCGACGACAAAAGCCATTACCAGGGCAATACTCGTGTCCGCCGGCAAGGCACTGAAGCGCCGTAGCAGAACCATCCCCAGCGCCAGCAGAACTGCAAATCCGATAATCGTAACAGCGGGGTTCCCCAGCCCGATAATTGCCCCCAGTGCCACGCCGGTCAAAGCCGAGTGCCCCATGGCCTCGGAAAAGAAAGCCATGTGGTTGTTGATCACAAGGCAGCCCATTACCGCGAGCAACGGCGTAATCAGCAGAATTGCCAGCAGCGCATAATGCATGAAGTCATACTGCGCCCATTCGAAGGGCAGGCTCATGATTAGGGCATGCCACATACTCATGATTTAACCTCCACCGGCAGGGCGCACTGCTCATGCTTCAACCCTGTCAACAAGGAGCGCCGCCCGTCAATCTCAGCCTCTGTATATCCGAAACCAAACGTCTGTCGAATCAAGGGATTAAGCAGAATCTCGCGGGGGGGACCATCACATAGCACCTTCCGATTCAGCAATATCATTCGATCTGAAAATTGGGCAGCGGCCGTCAGATCATGCGAAACCAGGAGAATCGAGAGATCGTACTCCTGACGCATCTTTGAAACCGTCTGATAAAAAAGCTCCATACCACCCTGATCCAGGGCCGCCACGGGCTCATCCAGCAGTAATAATTCAGGAACCGGGGTCAAGGCCAGGGCTAACATGATGCGCTGAAGCTGGCCGACCGAAATCTCGGAAAGCCGCCGATTCAGAAGCTGCTCCGCCCCGACTAACTCAAGCTTTTCACCGGCCTCTCTCCGCACGGCCTTCCGGGTTCCCAGCCAGAGGGGCCAACGACTGATCGTCGCCGCAAACAAATCCAACACCGTGGTCGGGGAAGTCCGATCCAGTTCCAGTTTCTGCGGCACGTATCCGATCCGAATCGGCATGGTCGTCTCCACATTACCATGATGGATAAAACGGAGCGTCCCGGAATGCGGCAATTCCCCCACCATGGCGCGTAACAAAGTTGTTTTTCCAGCCCCATTCGGCCCAATCAACGCCGTGAGTTCACCACAATGCATGTGAAGATTGATCTCTTCCAGCACCGCTTCTCCCCGTAACCTGACCCCGAAATTACGTAGCCGGGTACAGCATTCGCCACAGGATCTGATAGGGATACGCGAGGTTTGACTGGATTCACTCATAAGCTGTCAGTTTGTTGCCAACATCGCCACCATGGCCGCCCCAAGCAAAACAAGTCCAATAATGATTAGACGACGACGGCGTAGCTGCAACCGGTTCAACCCGGATTGCTCTTCCGATTCACCAGCAGGTCTCTCCCGCATATAGTCTCTGTCGTATAATCCCATAACAATCAAAAAGATGAAGCAATCAGGTTCATTTGTCCATTCTCAATGTCGCAAATCACTGTCTCAGTCCCGAGATTGCATTCTCCCTTGAGACAGACTTGCCGCGTATCTCCCGTTTCTAAAAATACAGTAACGGCTGAATATGATGACCTAATGTGAAGACCCTGTTAAAACACCCCCCCTATCTCACTATGGCATAGCGTATGCTAATTATATAAGTTGACCTGAGGTTGGTGATATTTGAGACGGTGCCTAAGGCGCTATAAAGTCTCAGATCAACTGGCCGACTGGGGTGCCCGGTAGCAGGCAAATGCTTACCACTCTAACCGCGGTTCTTCGGAACCGCGGTTTTATTTTGGGCTATCGGCTTGACGGTCTCTTTTCCGCTCCTTATCTTTCCCCCCTATGAACACCATCAGATATCCAGCCGAATGGGAAGAGCAGGACGGAGTCTTGCTGGCCTGGCCACATGCCGAAACTGACTGGAAGCCCTACCTGACCAGAGCCCAGGAAACATTTGCCCGGATCATTGCCGAAGCGTCTCACCATGCGCAAGTCATTGTGGTCACCGCCAATCCTGCGGAAGTTCATCATTTCCTCCAGCATACCAACGCCCTGTCTGACCGTATTCAGTGCTGCCCGATCCCCTCCAATGACACCTGGGCTCGTGACTTCGGACCCATCACGGTATTCGAAAATCATCACCCTGTGCTTCTGGATTGCCAATTTAACGGCTGGGGCGGCAAATTTAACGCTTATCTGGACAACGCCATTTCAGCAAAACTCAAGGAACACGGAGTCTTTGGCCCCGCTCATCTGCGTCACGTCCACATCATTCTCGAGGGCGGCAGCATTGAAACTGATGGACACGGCACCATCCTGACCACTTCTTCCTGCAACGCCAACCCGAACCGGAATCCCCATATGAACCGGAAAGATACCGAGCAGGCCTTGGCCCAGTTTCTTGGGGCAACCCGCGTTTTATGGCTGGACCACGGCTACCTTGCGGGCGACGACACCGATGGCCACATAGATATGCTCGCCCGTTTTGCCCCACATGACACCATTATCTACCAAGCCTGCGACAATCCCGAAGACGAACATTTTGCTGAACTCACCGCCATGGCAGATGAACTGAAACTCTTGCAAAACCTGACAGGTAAGCCTTATCACCTCATTCCTTTGCCCTGGCCCGCCGCCCAATATGACGAAGATCATCATCGGCTCCCCGTCTCTTATGCCAATTTTCTCATCCTGAATGGAGCCGTATTGGTCCCCATTTATAACGATCCCCGTGATCCACTTGCCCTTTCCCTCATTGGGAAAGCTTACCCCGGCCGCAAGATTATCGGCATTGACTGTTCCGCGCTCATTCTTCAGCATGGATCCCTGCACTGCGTCACCATGCAGCTTCCCAAAGGAGTTCTGGAATGAAAACCATCAAAACCGCATTAATCCAACATTCATTCGGCCCGGATCGCGCCGCCAATGTCGTCAAAAGCGTGGCGGCCATCCATCAGGCGGCCCAAGGCGGCGCCAAACTGGTAGTGCTTTCTGAACTCCACGCCTCCCTCTATTTCTGCCAGACCGAAGATCCCGATCTCTGTTCCCTCGCGGAATCCATACCCGGGCCGCTCACCGATACCTTCGCCAAGGCTGCACGCGATAATGGCGTCGTCCTTGTTGGCTCATTCTTTGAACGCCGGGCCGCCGGGCTGTACCATAATACAGCGGTAGTCTTTGAGACCGATGGCTCGATTGCCGGCCAGTATCGCAAGATGCACATTCCAGATGATCCCGCCTATTACGAAAAATTTTACTTCACCCCTGGTGATCTCGGATTTCACGCCATTCAAACCTCTGTCGGAAAGCTCGGTGTACTTGTCTGCTGGGATCAGTGGTACCCGGAAGCCGCCCGCTTGATGGCACTGGATGGTGCGGACATCCTGATTTATCCCACGGCCATTGGCTGGGAGCGAAGCGATACCCCGGCCGAAAAACAACGGCAGCTTGACGCCTGGGTCACAAGTCAACGGGCTCATGCCATTGCCAATGGAATCCCCATCCTTAGCGTCAACCGGGTCGGCTTTGAAGCCTCGCCCTCCGGCAAAGGGGGAATTCAGTTCTGGGGTCATACCTTCGCCGCAGGCTGCCAGGGAGAATTCATTACCAAAGCCAGCACCGAAAACGAGGCCCAACTCATAGTGGACGTGGACCTTGATCAAAGTGAGGCGGTTCGCCGCATCTGGCCTTTCCTGCGTGACCGCCGCATCGACGCCTATGGGGATCTTACCCGCCGCTACCGGGATAAGTCAGTAGCCAGTTTCCAGTAAGCAGTAAACAGTTGGCAGGGTCTGCTTACTGCCCTCTGCCTACTGCCCACTGGAAACTGGCTTCTACACATTCAGGCTGATCCTGAACACGGTACCCTCGTTTTTAGAAGTTGTAAATGCGACCTTTCCGCCCAGCGACTGCTCTCCAATCACCTTCATGAAATAGGTACCCATGCCCCGGCCCAGTTCAGCATGTGTCGAGAAATTCTGCTGAAAGATCCGCTTCGTTATTTCTGCCGGAATATATTGGCGATTCCAAACCGAAAAGGTCAGCACAGAGCGTTCGATCTCAGCCGTCAAACGGACCTCATCGCCCTCAATGGAGGCTTCCAAGGCATTCATAACCATCCCCCCGATAACTCGCTGCAGAAGCCAGGAGTCAGCCTTGAGCCTGAGGCCTTCCGTCTTATCCTCCACGATCAGTTTTTTCCCTTGGGCCATCGGATAGGACTCACACGTCTTCGCAATCTCTTTCAAAACATCAGCAACAGCGGTTAGTCGTAACAGCGGAAATACCCCTCCCTCCGTTTCCTGAATCAACGACTTCTGGATTCGCACTTCTTGAGCCAGTCGGATCAACACCTCAAATATATCTGAAGCCAGCATATGGCTTCTTTCTACATCCGCCGTCAGCAACAATTTACTCCGACCCAGCGCACTGACAATCATACCGCTGATATCCGAATAGAAGGCACGCTCCAAAACCGCACGCCTCTGATGAATGCTTATGTCCTGCATAAACAGAAGCACCAGCCGCCGATCCCCCAGGGGCAAGGGGCACGCCCTCACGCTGAAATACATATCTTTGTTAAGGCCGTTCTTGCGTACGGTGATAGAACAAGGACACTCAACCGGCTCATTGTTCCCCAGACACGTCATAATGGCCACCACGGCTCCACACGTGGCGCAAAATTCGGAAGTGCCACATCCGCCCTCGTGCGCAGCCGCGTGAATACATTGAAGCGCCTCGCCCGGCCGGAGTCCCAGAACCCCTGCAATATCAAAAACACCAAGTGTCTTCAAAAAGTCGTCATTGGCCGCGAGAATCTGCCGCTGTTCATTTAGAATGGCCAGGAATCCACCAACGGACTTCAGTAGGGTGTCGATGACGGGATTTCCAATCGTTGCCTTGAGTTGCTCCTGAATGTCAGCCTCAGTCATTCGGGCCGCCGGGGCATAGCAGGTATCACAAGCTGGTTTATTACCGTTAAGTATGGTCATCTATAACCTCGCTTTTTATAACACGTCATGTTTTCTGCAGATTCTCTTTTGCCCGCCGCTTACGCCCAGTGGGATAACGCACGGTTCCAGAGGCCTTTTTACCGGACGGCACCTCATCCTTCAGTCCTGCGGCAGACCGAAGCTCCTTGATCTGATCCCGCAACATGGCCGCACGCTCAAATTCCAAAGTTTCCGCGGCCTCCACCATCTCTACTTCCATTTCACGCAGCGTGGCATAGATATCGAAGTCCACACCGCTCTCCTTGGCAACCAAAGCCTCAATTTCTTTCCCCTTGTATTCAATTACAAGGCTTTCCTGGACACTTCTCTGGATGCTGCTCGGAGTAATATGATTTACGCGGTTGTATTCAATCTGAACCGCCCGCCGTTTCTCCGTAACTTCCATCATGCGCTGCATGGAGCCGGTGATTTGATCGGCATACAGAATCACCTTGCCATCAAGATGCCGGGCCGCACGTCCCGCCGTTTGAATCAGTGATGTCTCAGAGCGCAGGAATCCCTCCTTGTCAGCGTCTAAAACGGCAACGAGGGAGACCTCAGGCAGGTCCAACCCTTCCCGAAGCAGATTGACCCCGATCAGGCAGTCGAAATCACCTTTACGGAGGCTGCGCAATATTTCCACCCGCTCAATCGTGACGATATCGGAATGGAGATAACGAACCTTGAGACCCACCCCCTTGAGGTAGTCCGCCAGATCCTCGGATGTACGCTTAGTCAGGGTGGTGACCAACACACGCTCTCCCTTCGCCGCATGCGCCCGGATTTCCTCCATGACGTCATCGATCTGGTTTGCCAGCGGACGGATAATCACGGGAGGGTCGATCAGTCCAGTCGGCCGAATCAGCTGCATGACCGGGGGCAGCGAAATCTCACGCTCGAAAGGCCCCGGCGTCGCGGATGTAAAAATAATCGGTCCCGTGGAGGCCATAAATTCATCAAAATTCATGGGGCGATTGTCCTTGGCGGATGGCAATCTGAAACCATGCTCAACCAAAACCGATTTTCGAGCCTGGTCCCCGTTGAACATGCCGCGGATCTGCGGGACCGTGACATGCGATTCATCCAGTATCGTCACGAACTCCCCCTGAAAATAACTTAGTAAGGTGGCCGGTTTTTCGCCGGGCTGCCGCCCACTCAAGTGCCGGGAATAATTCTCGATGCCGGAACAAAAGCCGATTTCTTTCAGCATCTCCATATCATACATGGTTCGCATTTTGATGCGCTGGGCCTCCAGCAATTTGCCATTGGCTTCAAACCACCGGATCCGCTCTTCCATCTCCGCCACAATGGCAGCAATGGCTCCCTCGATTTTTTCGTAGGGCATCACGAAATGCGTGGCTGGGGAGATCAACACATGGTCGAGCCCCCCCTGCACATGCCCACTCACCGCATCAAACGACTGCGCGCGCTCAAGTTGATCCCCGAAGAAATCCAGCCGGACCCCTTTGACGGAATAGGAAGGAAACACATCCACCGTATCACCACGTACCCGGAACGTCCCGGGCTCGGGCGCGTAATCATTCCGAGTATACTGAATATCCACCAGCCGCTTAAGCAGTTCATCCCGATCGACCGTATCTCCCACCCGGGCCTCCACCACCATCTGCCGGTAGTCGTCCGGCGACCCTAACCCATAAATGCAGGATACGGACGACACGATGATGACATCCTCTCGTGATAGCATGGAATTGGTGGCCGAGAGACGTAACCGCTCGATCTCCTTATTGATCGAGGCATCTTTCTCAATAAAGGTGTCCGTCTGAGGAATATACGCTTCCGGCTGGTAGTAATCGTAATAACTGACGAAATACTCTACCGCATTGTCCGGGAAAAAGGTTTTCAGCTCGGAATATAGCTGGGCCGCCAAAGTCTTATTGTGAGAGATCACCAAAGCCGGGCGGCCATAACGGGCAATAACATTGGCCAAGGTAAACGTCTTCCCTGAGCCCGTGACTCCCTCAAGAATCTGAAACCGTTTTCCAGCCGCCACCCCCCGCTCCAACGCCGCAATGGCATCCGGCTGATCACCCGTGGGCTTATACGGTGCTTGAAGCTTGAACGCTGAATTACTCATGATGTAACCTGTTGATCTGTACTATTAGTATCAGAATCCCCAAAAGACTTCACCACCGATTGTTCGGGGCCAAACAGTCATATCACTGGTTGATGATCGTCTGATCCATCCGAATGTTCATTTTCTCTATTTGATTTCAGAAAAATATATGAGATTAATTAGCCAATCAAGCCATGAAGGCTGGATTATTGTATAATGCGCTTAATGATCATACTGTGAATCACCTTAAGGAGAATCTATGAAAAACATCGCTGAAAACCTGACCATCTGGTTCATCACCGGAAGCCAGCATCTGTATGGACCCAAAACCCTTGCCCAGGTCGCCGAACACTCGGGGAAAATCGTGGATGGCTTCAACGCCTCCGGCCGGATCCCTCTTAAAACGGTCTTCAAGCCGGTGGTCAAAACTCCCGACGAGATCCGCAACACTCTGACGGCAGCCAATAATGACCCATCGTGCGGCGGCGTCATCCTGTGGATGCACACGTTCTCTCCTTCTAAAATGTGGATTGGCGGACTCACCGCCTTCCGTAAGCCCATGCTCCACCTGCATACGCAATTCAACCGCGATCTGCCCTGGCCTACCATTGACATGGATTTCATGAACCTGAACCAGTCGGCCCATGGCGACCGCGAACATGGCTTCATCCATGCACGCCTGCGCCTTGAGCGTAAGGTTGTGGTCGGACACTGGCAGGATCAGGAAGTTCAAGGCCGCATCGCCGCCTGGGAACGCGCCGTGCGCGGCTGGACCGATCTGCAGGGCGCCAAGTTTGTCCGCTTCGGCGACAACATGCGCGAAGTGGCCGTCACCGAGGGCGACAAAGTCGCTGCCGAGATCCGCCTGGGTTACTCTGTAAACACCCATCCCGTAGGCGATCTGGTCGAGGTTATCAATGCCGTCAGCACCAAGGAGATCACAGCCCAGTGTGCCGCCTATGACGCTGCCTACACCGTGGCACCAGCCCTGCGCAAAGGCGGAGCCAAACGAAGCGGCCTTGAAGACGCCGCCCAGATTGAAGTCGGACTACGTACCTTCCTCGAAAAAGGCAACTTCAAGGGTTTTACCACCACATTCGAGGATCTCCACGGCTTGAAGCAACTCCCCGGCCTTGCGGTTCAGAGCCTGATGGCCGAAGGTTACGGGTTCGGCGCCGAAGGCGACTGGAAGACCTGCGCATTGCTGCGCAGCATGAAAGCCATGGCAACCGGCCTCAAAGGCGGAACAAGCTGGATGGAAGACTACACGTATCATATGGATCCGAAACGTCCGTTGGTATTGGGCGCCCATATGCTGGAAGTTTGCCCTTCCATTGCCGCCGCCAAGCCTTCGTTGCAGATCCATCCTCTGGGGATCGGCGGCAAGGCAGACCCCGCCCGGCTCGTATTCACCGCCAAGCCCGGTCCGGCACTTAACGCCACACTGGTCGATATGGGCAACCGCTTCCGCCTGATCGTCAATGAACTGAACGTGGTCAAGCCGCCGCGCCCCCTGCCTAAATTGCCAGTCGCCTGCGCAATGTGGGAGGCACTGCCGGACTTCAAAACGGCCGCCGCCGCCTGGATCTATGCTGGTGGCGCTCATCACTCCGCCTTCAGCAGCGCCGTCACAACGGAAACCCTCGAAGACTTCGCCGCCATCGCCGGCATCGAGATGATCCGCATCGGCGAAGGCACGACCATCCCGGCCCTCAAGAATGAGCTTCGCTGGAATGATATCGCGTATCACCTGCTTCAGGGCGTGGGACGGTAAATGAGAATTCAGGAGACAGGATTCAGTATTCAGAATTCTGACTACTGACTACTGAATCCTGAATACTTGATCTTTAAACAAGGAGATACTTATGGCTAAATATACGATTGGTTTGGATTACGGAACAAATTCGGTACGGGCATTGGTTGTGGATATTTCCAACGGTGCCGAAGCGGGCTCAGCGGTGCACATGTATTCTCACGGCAAGGAAGGGGTCATCCTGTCATCCGACCCCAACCTGGCGCGGCAGCATCCGGCAGATTATCTGGAAGGCGCCGAAATCACGATTAAGGCAGCCCTTGCCGCTTCAGCAAAGAAAATCAAGGGATTCAAACCGTCACAAGTGATCGGTATCGGCGTGGACACGACGGGGAGCACGCCCCTGCCAGTTGACCAGGACGGCACCGCGCTGGCCTTGACAAAAAAATTCGCCAAACATCCCGCAGCCATGGCATGGCTCTGGAAGGATCATACCGGCGTCGAGGAGGCCTCCCAGATCACCACGCTAGCCCGCAAGATGCGTCCCCAATATCTGGCGAAATGCGGCGGCATTTATAGTAGCGAGTGGTTTTTCAGTAAGGTCTGGCATTGCCTGCGGACGAGTCCTGAAGTTTTTGACGCCGCCTACACCTGGGTTGAGATGGCCGACTGGATTCCCGCCATGCTGACCGGAACCCAGAAGCCGGGCGTAACCAAAGTCTGCGTCTGCGCCGCCGGCCACAAGGCGATGTTCAATGCTGAATGGGGCGGTTACCCCGATGTCCAATTCCTCTCCAAGCTCCACCCGAAACTGGGTGCGTTACGTGGACGTCTGGCGGCCAAAGCGTATGATGTTTCCGAAGCAGCAGGCAGTTTGACAGCGGAATGGGCGGGCAAGACCGGTCTGACGGCCGGAATCCCAGTCGCCGTCGGGGCCTTTGATGCCCATCTTGGCGGGGTCGGCGCGGGCGTCGGCGAAGGCACACTGGTGAAAACGATCGGCACCAGTACCTGCGATCTGATGGTGGCGCCGGGGAACCGGAAACTCGCCGACATTCCCGGCATCTGCGGGATTGTCAAGGGAAGTATCCTTCCGGGTTATTTCGGAATGGAAGCTGGCCAATCAGCCGTGGGCGATATCTTCAACTGGTTCGTCAATTACATTGAGCCGCACGGCAAGGACGGCGGCCATGTCGCTCTGACCAACAAAGCATCTCAGCTCAAACCCGGCGCCTCGGGTCTTCTGGCACTCGACTGGAACAATGGCAACCGGACCATCCTTGTGGACCAACGGTTGACAGGTCTTCTGGTTGGGCAGACGCTTTACACAACCCCGGCGGAGATCTATCGCGCCCTGGTTGAGGCAACCGCCTTTGGCGCACTGACCATCATCAACCGGTTCGAGGAATACGGGGTGAAGGTCAAGTCCGTGGTGAACTGCGGCGGTATTGCCGAGAAGAACCCGATGGTCATGCAGATCTATGCTGATATCATTGGGCGCCCCATGAAAATCTCACGCTCGGCGCAAACCTGCGCACTGGGTTCGGCAGTGGCGGCAGCCGTGGTAGCCGGTGCCTATAAAAACGTTACAGCCGCCCAAAAGGCCATGACCGGACTGAAGCCAGTCGTGTATCGCCCAAATCCCGCAGCGCACACTGTGTACAAGGAACTCTATAAACTGTATCGTCAACTGCACGATGCCTTCGGTACGAAGGATTATACCGGCAATCTCCATGGCGTCATGAAGACCCTGATCGAGATCCGCAACAAAGCCAGAAAGTAAGGAACAACCATGCTGGAAGCACTCAAGAAGGACGTCTGTGCCGCCAACCTGCGCCTGGTGGATGAGGGGCTTGTGGTGCAGACGTGGGGAAATGTCAGCGGCATTGACCGCCAGCAAGGCCTGATTGTCATCAAGCCGTCAGGCGTATCCTACGATCGAATGAAACCCAGTCACATGGTGGTCGTTTCACTCAAGACCGGCAAGGTGGTGGAAGGGGAATTAAAACCCAGTTCCGACACACCGACCCACTTGGAGTTATATCGCGCGTTCCCCGGCCTTGGTGGGGTAGTACACACGCATAGCCTGTTTGCCACCGCCTGGGCGCAGGCACAACGCGAGATCCCTGCGTTTGGCACTACGCATGCCGATTACTATCATGGGTCTGTTCCCTGCACACGACCGCTGACGGGCAAGGAAATTACCGGTGACTACGAAGTGAATACCGGCCGGGTGATTATCGAACGATTCAAAAAGCTTGATGCTCTGGCGTTTCCCGGAGTTCTGGTGGCGAGTCATGGCCCCTTCACCTGGGGAAAATCGGCAACGGCGGCAGTGGATAGTGCCGTAGTGTTGGAATTTCTCTGCAAGCTGGCCTCCGAGACCCTGCATATTGCCCCGTCAACCAAGGCCGTACCCAAAGTGCTTTTAGACAAACATTACTTGAGAAAGCACGGCGCCAGCGCCTATTACGGTCAGGGAAAATAGTTTCCCAGTCCTAATCGTAATCTCCACATATCAACACCAGCCGGGCATTCTCCTTAAACCGGTATTGCCCTTCTTTTGTGCCGTCATTTAGCAACGCAGCAATACGGTCGAGTTCATCCTTAAACAGTTTGCGCCCCCCAATAAAAGCCGCTTTGGTTTGCTTTAATTCAGGAAAGAAATCGGTGATACGATCCACTCGGCGTGTTTCAAGACGATAACCAAACCAATGGATAAGAGCGACATAGTCATCCCCGACGACTTCCTCTATTAGTCGCTTGGGATCCGGTGCTGACTTCTGATAGCCGGTGACGGAGGCGGGTGACGGGAAAGCGGTAATGACGTATGGGTTCCCACGTTCGAGATCCCAAAAGTAATGTAGGTTGCCATTCGAGAGAATGATGAACCGGCAGTTTTGCGACTTCGCGTATTTGCGAGCCTGCTCCTTACCTACAAGCGGGTCCTTTGGCGTCAGCAAAAAAGCGCCAACCGGCGGCTTCGAGCAGTTTGTTGATCTTGATACGAGCTGTAGCTTCTTTATCGGACATGCATTTTCCTATTTCGAAGAAATGACTTTTAGAGTCTCAAAAGGTCACCAGTAAGGCAAGAGCGATGCACCAGATCCAGTTAGCCAAGGTTCAAATAATAGCGAGTGCCTTTGAGTTGACCTGTTTTCTTCAGAGCTTGTTTTTCCACCAACTCTGCGAGATCACGGGTTGCTGTGGCACGCGAGGTGGAGGTTATTCGAATATAATTCTCCGCGCTCAGACCGCCGGTAAATCCCTCCGGGCCTTCCCGGAAAAGACGCGCAATGACCTTTGCCTGACGGTCATTGAATACGCCGCGGAACCGATCATAAAATTTTGCTTTCGCGATCAGAAATTCAATCTGGCGCATCGTGTAAGCTCTCGCTTCTAACACAGTCCCGGCAAAATATTCCAGCCAACCGGTAATCTCATTACCGCGGTTTGCCTGTTCAAGCGCGGCGTAGTAGGCTTTTTTGTTGCGCGCGATCATGGTTGCCAGTGCAATCAGCGTGGGCTGCTGTAGTCCCTGCGCCAGAACTTTTTCAGAGATCGCCCGTCCGATCCGTCCGTTACCATCTTCGAAGGGATGGATACTTACAAAATATAGATGGGCTATTCCCGCACGAGCGAGCTGAGGTATGGGGGTATCGCCATCCGGCGCAGTAGTGTTGAACCAACGAATAAACGCATTCATTTCATCCTTCACCAGACTGGAGGGTGGCGCTTCGAAATGAATGACCGGCTCCTGAATGGGGCCGGAAACCACTTGCATCGGTTCACTATGACTGCGATAGCCCCCCATATTAATCAGATCCCGCCTCCCTTTTGTCAGGGCGGCATGCCAGTCATAGAACGTCTCATGAGTGAGTTGATCCGCATAGGTCTTATAGAGATTCACCATCATTTCCGAAAGCCCCTGTTCGGCGACAGGAATCCGTCTCTCATCGGTCTTCAATCCAAACTGCCTGCGAATCGAAGACTGAAGACTATCCCGATTGAGATATTCTCCTTCAATTTCAGATGTTTTGAGCGCTTCCTCGCTAATTAAGGTAACAGTCAAAACCTGCTTGTCTTCCACCGAAAGATGTCGAATTGCTCCGCACAATTCCCCTGATTGCCGAAGAAAGAGACTCTCCAATGGCGCCAGCACCTTGTCATTGTACCGGAAATGCGGCCAATCATCTTGTTGCCAATTCCATGTCATGAGTAATATCCAATCGAAATATAACTCATAAATACAATATTTATGAGTTATATCAACAATTTATTTAACTCATACCTGATTTTTGACCCCACAAAAGAAACAGGAGCCAGACCGGCTTCCGCCGATTCTGACTCCTGAATACTGATTTCTGGATACTGTCTTTTACTTCCGTTTGACCGACTTGATCATGACGGCGGTGGCGGGGACATCGCCCATACCACTCTTCGTGGTGGTCTTGACGGCGGCGATCTTATCCACCACATCCATACCGGCCACTACCTTGGCGAACACCGCATAACCGAAATCACGGGCGCCATTATTGAGGAAGTCGTTATTGGCCACATTGATAAAGAACTGCGAGGTGGCGCTATCCACAACCGCGGTACGCGCCATGGCCAAGGTCCCACGATCATTCTTGAGCCCGTTCTTCGCCTCATTCTTGATCGGCGCCTTATTGACCTTCTGGCTCATATTGGTATCGAAACCACCGCCTTGGATCATGAAGTTAGGAATCACACGGTGAAACACCGTGTTGTCATAAAACTTCTCATCCACATAGGCCAGGAAGTTGCTAACCGAAATGGGTGCCTTATCGGCAAACAGTTCGATCTCAATATCCCCCTCGGATGTTGCCATTACCACAATCGTATTTGTCGTCGCATTCGTCGTCATTAGTGTCTCTCCCGCACTCACGGATCCCGCGAGCAGCATTGTTGTTAACGCCATTATTGCTAGTTTCATACCTGGCTCCTTCCCAAAACACGAGTGATGGTATTACAGCTCGGGCTGTGGGTCAATATACCCCTATTTAATGGCAATCTTGTACCGGTTGACGATCGCAGCAGCAGCAGCGTCTGTCTTGGCAAGCGCCAGCAAATCATTCATCATGGCTTTTAACTTTCCTTCGGCCTGAGCCACCTGATTCATCTCGACATCCTGCTGGGCACTGATTCGCACACCGGAGGAATACTGGTTAAGCACGACCATCAGGTTCCAGGACAACAAGATGATGATCCCCAGGGCGATCAAAACAACTGGAAAGAAGGCGCTATACGATTTATCGCTAGGTGTTTGGTTCATGGCTTATTTCTCCTCAGGGGTGACAGGAATATTATATCCATGTTTGGCGAGCAATTCGCGCATTTTTGCGTTCGTGGGCGCCGCGGATGCCATATTCTGCAGAATACCATTGGCGACCTGTTGCGCCTGCGGTCCCAGAATGCTGTTACTCAATTTCTGCTGGCGGGCCTGGATATCATCTTGCATAACCATGTTGCTGCGCGATGTGAAAACAATAATGACACTCAACCCCACGCAAGCGACTCCCAGAATCACGGCCGTTGTATACTGCCACAATTTCATGATCCCTCCATTTCCTGATTTATAGATTATTCGTACGTTTTTCTTCTCGCCGGAATAGCGTATAGAGTACAGCGCTAATGAGTAAAGAACAAAGCCCCATCACGGCGAACGCCTCTGTGGGCTTGAACCATTGGTTGAGATACTTGGCAACTCCGCCAGATACCAAAACCCCACCAAAAACGATGAAGTTTACCGATGACAGAATGGCGCCTTTTCTAGCCGGAGCCGGACGAACCTGCAAAAAGCTTTCCATCGGGATCAGGACAGTCCCCCCCATGGCACCCAGAAAGAACGTCAACCCGTAAAGTGCAAAAGGCTGTCCGCCCGCCGGCAGGAAAGGCACCCCCAACATGCCGAGCATCGCCAATCCCATCCCCGCACAGGAAGGCCCCACCACGCGATACCAGTGATCCAACTTAACAAGCCGAGCACTGAGAATTCCTCCGATGGCAATCCCCACCAACTCACTCACGCCCAGGCAACTGGTGAGCAACTCGCCCATGTGAAATTGATTCAACCCCATTGGGTTCAGGATCAGTATGCCAATCGAGCCCGCCGACCACACAAACACATTGGTCGCAATGGCAATCGCCAGAAGCGGGTCATGCCGCGTGGACCACAAATCCTTTAAAGTCCGAACCGGGCCATCCCAGGGGAAAGGGTTATGCGGATTGGCGGCAGGACGGCGGGGCACACCATAGCTGACAAGCAGTCCCATCAGCGCGATCCCCACCACCGCTCCAGCGACCAGCAAACGCCCTATACTAATCCCGTACCAGCCCTCTCCCTTGTGTGATAACAGGAATCCCGCCGTAGCCATCCCGCCCAGAATCGCCACTGTCACAAACATACGCAGAATTCCATTCGCATGGGGCACAAAACGGGGCGGGTAGAGTTCCGGGAGCGCCCCATTCATGGAAGGACTGAAAATCGTGGCCTGCACCCCCATAATGAATAACATCGTAAAAATGAGGGAATTTTGGCCGGTACATACCCCTACCGCACCAAAAAGCATGGCCAACAATTCTAACCACTTGGCCACGATGATGACCCGACGCTTCGGGAAACGGTCAGCACACCACCCGGCAGGCGCGGCAAACAGCAAAAACGGCAACGTAAACACCATTACCACATAGCTTTGCGTATCCGTTCGCCCGGCCAAAACAGCGAGCAGCATCGTCGCCTGCTTGTAAAGATTATCGTTAAACGTTCCCAGCGAGTAGGCCGAGGCAATACAGGCAAACTGTCCTCTGGCATGCCGGAGAATCGCGGAATCACTTTCAGGAACGTTTTCTTTATTCATCAGGCCGCAGTATGTAATATGTCAACTGGTGTTTCAATCAAGATATGAAACTATTCGATGCCCATTGTCATTTGCAGGATGCCCGCCTCCTACCGCACCTTGATGCCGCCATGATGCGCGCCTCATCGGCCGGGATTACCGGCTTGATGTGCTGTGGCAGTTGCGAAGCGGATTGGTCCCTGCTCCCCGATATTGCCCGCCGTTTCCCACAAGTCCGGCTCTCGTTCGGACTGCACCCCTGGTATATTGGCGAGAGAACGGCTGGCTGGCTGGACACCTTGGAAACGTTCCTCACGTCCACCCCGTCTGCTGTCGGCGAAATTGGACTTGATCATGCACTGGACAAAACCACCTTTGCGGATCAGGAGGCCGTTTTCCTGACTCAGATACATCTCGCCAATGAACTTGAACGCCCGGTCACAATCCATTGCCGCCGCGCCTGGGGACGACTTATGGAACTGTTGGATGAAAAAGGATGGCCCGCCTTTGGCTTTATTTTACATTCGTATTCCGGCTCCAGCGAACTGATTCAGCCGCTGGTTCGACGGGGGGCCTTTTTCTCTTTTTCAGGAGCCATCACCTTTGAGCGGAATATCCATGGTCGAGCGGCTGCAGCGGCCGTACCACAGGATCGACTCCTGATCGAAACCGACGCACCAGACTTATTCCCCACTCAGAAACTGAACCCAACCGGGCTCATAAACAGTGATGGCAACCCCGTAAACGAACCAGCCAACCTACTCCTCGTCGCCCAGACAATTGCCAGTCTGCGTGGGCTGACGCTCGAAGAGGTGGCCACCATCACCCATTTTAACGCAAATCAGTGGGCAGTGAGCAGTGGGCAGTGGGCAGTGGGCAGTGGGCAGTGGGC